>Ga0209373_10002225_pt1 | contig 19972 bp, 18 predicted proteins | sample Higcelweek5metaG_FD_187173 | JGI IMG/M metagenome (GOLD analysis project Ga0209373, IMG submission 187173) | Freshwater pond sediment microbial communities from the University of Edinburgh, under environmental carbon perturbations - High... | ecosystem: Environmental > Aquatic > Freshwater >... | reverse complement strand
TGACCTCACGATCCCCAAGGGTGAACTGTTCGGTCTGGTGGGGTCTGACGGCGCAGGCAAGACCACTACCTTGCGGATGTTGACCGGGGTGCTGGATGCCAGCAGCGGTGAGGCCACGGTTCTGGGCTGCCCCTGTCATGATCTGGAACCGGTCCGCTCTCATATCGGTTACATGAGTCAGCGCTTCGGGCTGTATCCTGACCTGACCGTGATGGAAAATATCCGCTTCCACGCTGATATTTTTGGCGTGCCAAAGAAAGAATGGGCCACACGGGCAGAGCGGCTATTGGCCATGAGTGGCCTGCAACCGTTTATCAAGCGTCGTGCCGGTGCCCTGTCCGGCGGCATGAAACAGAAACTTGGGCTCTGCTGCGCCCTGATCCATACCCCCACGGTGCTGTTTCTTGATGAACCTACCAACGGCGTTGATCCAGTCTCCCGCCGGGATTTCTGGCGTATTCTCGATACCCTGCTGGCTGAAGGGGTCACCATTGTGGTGGCCACCGCCTATCTGGATGAAGCGGAACGCTGTCACCGGGTTGGGCTGCTGCACCACGGCAAACTGCTGGCCTGTGACACGCCACATAATCTGAAGGCGTTGGCAGATCCGGTTATTAAACATCCCACTCTTGAAGATGTCTTTATCACCGTTATGGGAGAAGGAGCGGATACGGCGGTAAAGCGCAGGCCGGCACCTGATCTGCGATCCGCTGTTCCTGCGGTCATCCTTGACGGGTTGACCCGCTGCTTTGGCGATTTTATTGCCGTCAACAAGATCAGCCTGACCGTGCCTAAAGGGGAGATATTTGGCTTCCTTGGTCCCAACGGTGCCGGGAAATCCACAACTATCAGGATGCTGTGCGGCATTCTGGAACCGAGCAGTGGTGACGGCCAGGTAGCGGGCTTTGATGTTGCCACCCAGGCTGAGCTGATCAAGGAACATATCGGTTATATGAGCCAGAAGTTTTCCCTCTATGAAGACCTGACCGTGGCAGAGAATATCGCCTTTTACGGCGGTATCTACCGACTGCCTGCAAAGGAGCTGGCTGAGCGTGCTGATTGGGTAATTGAGATGGCCGGGCTGGCTGAACGTCGCAATTCCAAGGCCGGTGAACTCTCTGCCGGTTGGCGGCAGCGGCTGGCTCTGGGCTGCGCCCTGCTCCACAAACCGCCAATTATCTTTCTGGATGAGCCCACCGCCGGGGTTGACCCCCTTAACCGTCGCCGTTTCTGGCAATTGATCCATCATCTGGCAGCTGATGGTGTTACGGTCTTTGTCACCACCCACTACATGGATGAGGCTGAATACTGCGACCGGTTGGCCCTGATCTACCGAGGGGAGCTGGTGGCGATCGGTACGCCGCAGGAGCTGAAACAGCAACGGGTTGTAGATGGTCTGTTGCCCAGCCTGGAACAGGTCTTTATTGATCTGATTGAAGAACGGGATGCGCTTGAAGGAGGAGGGCCATGAACTCTGTGTCCTCTGTGGCAAAGGCCTCTCTACGCCGCATAACCGCCGTTGGACGCAAGGAGTTTCTGCATGTACTGCGGGACCCGCGCAGTCTGGCGCTGGGTGTCCTGATGCCGCTGATCATGCTGTTTTTGTTCGGCTACGCCCTGACCCTGGATGTTGATCGTGTGCCACTGGCGGTCTGGGATCAGAGCCAGACGCCCCAAAGCCGTGAGCTGATCAGCCGTTTTGAGGGTTCACGCTACTTCTCGTTGCGTCAGCATGTCGCTTCCTACCAACAGCTTGAGCAGGCAATTGACCGGCGGGATGCCTTGATTGCGCTGGTGATACCAGCCGACTTTGCAACCAGGCTCGATGCAGGTAGACAGCCGGTCCTGCAAGTGATCCTTGATGGTAGCGATCCCAACACTGCCACCATTGCCCAGGGCTATGCCGAGGCGATAGTGCTGACCTGGTCACGCCAGATCAGCATGGCTGCCCTGCAGCGCCGCTTTCCTCAGCGGGCAGCGCAGCCGATACCGTTAGAAATACGTCCCAGGGTCTGGTTCAACAGCGACCTGGTTTCAAGAAATTTTATCTTTCCCGGCCTGATCCCGGTGATCATGATGATCGTGGCCGCACTCTTAACCTCGCTTAGTATGGCGCGGGAGTGGGAAACCGGTACCATGGAACAGATCGTAACCATGCCGGTACGCAAGTGGGAGCTGATCATCGGTAAGCTGGCCCCCTATTTCTGTATCGGTGTGGTGGATCTACTGCTTTCCGTGGGGGTGGGCTACTATGTCTTCAGCGTGCCGTTGAAGGGTAGCTTACTGTTACTGTCTGCATTGTCGCTGTTGTTTTTGGTGGGGGCGCTGGCAGTGGGGATGCTGATCAGCATTATTGCCAAGAGCCAACTCCTGGCCAGCCAGCTGGCCCTGTTGGTGACGGTGCTGCCGGCCTTTCTGCTGTCCGGTTTCATCTTTCCGTTGGAGAATATGCCGGCTCCGATCCAGGCGGTCAGCCATATTGTGGTGGCCCGCTACTTTGTCACCATTCTGCGGGGGATCTATCTCAAGGATGTGGGGATGGAGACCCTCTGGCCCCAGGCGTTGTTTCTACTGGGCTTTGCCGCGCTGATTCTGTCAGTGGCAGTGCTGAAGTTCAAGAAGAAGCTGGGGTAGGTGGGAAAAGCGCATTGCCTCTGAAGACGACTATGGCATAGGAAAACATATGGATCTTAAAGCGAAACGAAAAATAGAGATCGGACTCAGAAGCGATGAAGAGTTCTTCGACGAACTAAAGGTCTTGGCGGATCGCCTGGATGATGGCTGGCTACCGGATAAACCGGTTGAGCGTCTGTATTTTGATAATTTGCCTGTACTGCTGAAGCATCTTACCCCCAAACGTTTCGAACTGCTGGCTGAGCTGCGTCGCCTGGGGCATACCAGTATTAACGTCCTGGTAAAGCACCTGCACCGCCAGTACCGTAACGTGTTTGATGATGTAAAGGCCATGGAACGGCTGGGGCTGGTGGAGAAGGACAGAAACGGCCATTTCTATGTGCCGTGGGATGAAATTGATGCGACGTTTAGGTTGGCGGCGTAACGGGCAAGTTGCTCTTGATGAGATGAATTGTATGACTCTAGTTTTCAGTTAGTCTGAGAACATCGTAGCTTGTTCTAAGGAAAAGTATTCTCCATATGTCCATAGAAACCCACTTTGACATCCCTTTCATCTCCTCCCAGGCTCTGCGTGAAAAACAGATCCAGCAAAACTACCGGCCCATCATCGCCGTGCACAAGTGGTTTGCCCGGCGACCGGGTACTCTGTTCCGTGGGTTGATCCTCTCCGAATACGGCGATCGGCCGTTGAAGGAGGCCTTTTTCTCCGCTAATAATTTCCCCGGTATCACCATCGCTGACCCCTTCATGGGTGGTGGCACCCCGCTGATTGAAGCTAACCGGCTGGGATGTAACGTGCTGGGCTACGACATTAACCCCATGGCCTGGTGGATCGTCAACCGCGAGATCGAACATCTGGACCTGGGAGCCTACCGCACCGCAGCCACCGGGCTGATGCAGGTTCTGGAAGGGCAAATAGGCGACCTGTACCGCACCCGATGTCTGAAATGCGGTTCTAACCAGGCCCATGTGAAATATTTCCTCTGGGTGAAACAAAAAGAATGCTCACATTGCCACAAGACGTTCGACCTCTTCCCCGGCTACCTGCTGTCCGAAGACAAGCGCCACCCGCTGAATGTGATGGTCTGCCCTGACTGCGGCGACCTGAATGAGGTGGAGGACCGCAAGCGTCCCGGCCGATGCGCTTCCTGTTCTGCGGAACTGCGCCTGGAAGGGCCTGCCAAGCGGAACAAATGCGTTTGTCCCCATTGCAGTAACGTTACAACCTATCCCACCCCTGAAGCCGGACCGCCCCGGCACCGCATGTTCGCCATGGAGTATCACTGTCGGGCCTGTAAAGCTAACCATGCTGGTCGCTTCTTCAAACGTCCCGATATCACTGACCTGGACCGTTACGAACAGGCAAAGACCATGCTGGTGGATGCCGACGCCCGATTTATACCGGACGACGTGATCCCTCCCGGCGACGAAACCGGAAGGCTTCTGCGTTGGGGCTACCGCCATTACCGCGAGATGTTTAACGAACGTCAACTGTTGGGCCTGGAATTGAGTTGCCGGACCATCAAGACCGAACATGATGAACGGGTCAGGAATGCCCTGATCACCAATCTCTCCGACCTGTTGCGTTACCAGAATATGGTCTGCCGCTACGACACCATGGCCCTTAAATCGCTGGATATCTTCTCGGTGCACGGCTTTCCGGTGGGTCTGGTGCAGTGCGAATCTAATCTGCTGGGCATTGCCAACGGCGGAGGGGTGAGCGTGGGGAGTGGCGGCTGGTCCAACATCATTGAAAAGTACATGAAGGCCAAGCAGTACTGTGACACCCCATTCGAAACGTGTCACGATGGTGCCCGAAAGGTGCAGGTGCCGATCACGGGCGAGTGGATTGGAGACAACAGAGGGGATGAAAACGGCCGCACGGTAAGCATCCTCTGCCAGAGCGCCACCAGTACCGATCTGCCGCCTGCCAGTCTGGACGGGGTTTTTACTGATCCTCCTTATTTTGGCAACGTGCAGTATGCGGAATTGATGGACTTCTGCTACGTCTGGTTACGAAAGCTGGCGGACGGGGCCATCCCGGCCTTTCAATCCTTTACCACTCGCAATCAGGATGAACTGACCGGTAATGTTACCATGGAACGGGGATTGGCGCACTTCACTGAGGGGTTGGCGGCGGTTTTTAGCAACATGTCCCGCGCCTTGAAACCGGGCCGTCCTTTAACCTTTACTTACCATCATAACCGGCTGGACGCTTACCATCCGTTGGTCGTTGCCATTCTGGATGCCGGGCTGGCTTGTACTGCAACGCTTCCCTGTCCGGCGGAGATGGGGGCCTCGATCCATATCAGCGGTACCGGTTCTTCAGTGGTGGATACAGTTTTTGTCTGTCGCTCCACCGGTGCCGTCTCTCGTCGTTTTCTGGCAAGGACGGCCGCCGAGTTTGCCGGGCTGGTAATGGCTGATCTTGACCAGCTACGCCAGGGATGCTTGAAGCCGACACGAGGGGATAGCCGCTGTATTATCTTCGGTCACTTGGTGCGTTTGGCGGTCTGGGAGCTGCGAACTGATTGGAATACGGCTCTGTCAGTTCAGGGGAAGCTGGCGGTAGTGGGCCGTTATCTGGCCCTGCTACCGCAGCCAGAAGATATTGAAGCCTCGGTTTGCGACGCTGAGCTGCCTGCACTGCGTGCGGCTGTTGGAGAAGAACCTGTCGGTTATCGGGCTGATCAAGATGATATCTTATTTTAGGGGGAGACCATGGCAGGAGAACGTCCATTTGAGTTGAGCCGGGAGGAACTGGCAACACGTATTGAGGAGATGGTGGATGCCACCTTTGGCGATATTTCCTCGGAATTTTTGCTTATGCCCACGGGAGCCGGATTAGTACGCTATCCTGCATTCCAGGCAGCTTACGAAGTTTTAAAGCGGCATACAGGTGGTTTTCAGAGAGTCTCACCCGAAACGGTCAGATATGCTCTTCAGGAGAACAGTCTCGTTTTGGGTGTACTTCGCTCGGTGCTTGGTATGACGGCCCCGGAATGGGCTGAACTGGCCCGAACCGAATTAGGAAGTGATATCACACAAGGAGCTGCGCGGAATATTGATAAGGAGTGCAAGAACCCTGACTACTACCGGAGGCTGACGGTTCGCAACACTGCCACCAAGACCATCGAACGGATCGATGGTCTGATCAGGATAGCCATTCAATACCTTGAAAAAGGGGCACCCCAAGAGCAGGATGGCGTCCTCCACCGCCTGGAAAAATTTGATACTGCCTTTGGGCGTGAGTCGCTGGAGCATGCTGCACGAGAGAATGTTCCTTATGCAGTACTCCTCTACGAACGCTATTTGGGACGCCCCTTTGCTACGCACAGGGATGCGGTTTCTGAGCTGGTAGGCGAAGTTATGGAAAATGCCGTTGAACAACGATTGCGGGATGCTGGTGTTTCCTACCGCAAGACTGGACGGGCCGAACGGATACCAGGTTTCGGGCAGGCTCCGGATTTTTGCATCCCTGATGAAGTCAATCCCGTGGTTATTATTGAGGCCAAGATCACTAGCGACGACGGCACCGCCAGGGACAAGGTGACCAGGATCAAGGAACTGGAAACCCAACGGAACAAGCATATCAGCGAGGGAAGGACTTTCTACGAGGTGGTGGCATGTATCGATGGCCGTGGATTCAGGCAGCGTCGGGCCGACATGCGTGATCTTCTCTTACGTTTGGACGGCAAGGTATTCACCGCCGCGACGCTGGACAGAATAATTGCTGCTACTCAGATCCGCATCTTCAGTGCTCAATGACTTCTGGCAGATGTGGATATTTTACGACTGTTGGGCCTTCAAAGTGCCCGATTCATAAGCGGATAGATTAAGGTCAATACCTAAATCTATATAGTGACTGCAGTTTTGAGATTTAAGCAGAGACAGGTTCCCTCATGTTTGAACGCCTGAAAGCCATGCTGATTAAAGAGTTCATCCAGACCTTCCGCGACCCCCGGATGAGGGCGGTGTTGTTTATTCTGCCGATGATCCAGACCGTTATCTTCGGCTATGCGGTTAATATGGATGTGCGTCAGATCCCCACTGCGGTGATTGATCGGGATAATTCCTCCCAAAGCCGTGAACTTTTGACAATGCTGTTTGCTTCTGGTCATTTTCGTCAGGTGGCGCAACTGGAAGAAGAACGCCAGGCTTCCAGAATGCTGGATTCCGGCAGGATACGGGTGGCGGTTGTCATTAACCATGGTCTTGCAGAAAAGCTGGGGCGAGGCCAGACCGCTACGGTGCAGGCCTTGGTTGACGGTTCTGACTCCAACACTGCCGGGGTGATACTGAGCTATCTCTCCCGCTTTAGCGAGGCACGCAATATCCAGTTGTTAACTGAACATGCGGCCCGCAACGGTGTTCCACTGCTGCCCGGTGCAGTGCGGCTGGAGAGCCGGGCCTGGTTTAACCCGGATCTGGCCAGCCCGCCGTTCTATGTACCTGCAGTAATCGCCAATATTCTCTACATCATCACCATGCTGCTGTCGGCCATGGCGATAGTACGGGAAAAGGAGATCGGCACCATCGAGCAGGTAATTGTGACCCCGATCCGCAAGTATGAGTTTATTCTGGGCAAGACCCTGCCGTTTGTACTGATCGGCTATGCCAATGTCTTTCTGATCAGTCTGGTGGGCTGGCTGGTCTTCCGGGTGCCGATACGGGGAAGTATTACGCTACTGATCGTGGCCACCGGGCTGTTCCTGATGAGTTCATTGGGCACCGGGCTGTTTCTTTCAACCATCAGTCAAACCCAGCAACAAGCCAAGATGTCGGCCTTTTTCATTATCTTTATCGCTATGCTGTTGTCCGGCTTTGCCTTTCCGGTGGAGAATATGCCGGAGCCGGTACAGTGGCTGACCCTGATCAACCCGGTGCGCTGGTACATGGAGATCATTCGGGGACTGTATCTGAAGGGGGTGGGGATAACCATTCTTTGGGGACAGCTGCTGGCGCTTCTGCTCATCGGTGTGGCGGTGCTGGGGGTGGCGGTAGCGCGTTTCAGAAAGACGGTTGGCTGATACTGTTCTGATTGACAAGCAGACGGTGACTGGCTAAGGTCGTCCAATTAACGATAATCCTTAAAACGAGGTGCTGAATGAATAAAATGCTGCTCACGTTAGTGGTACTTGGAGCCCTGATCTGGCAGGCTGCTCCGGCGCAAGCTGCCGAGCTTGATCCGCAAAAGCAGGCAGAATTAATGGAGAAAATAAAGAAGCTGGAGCAGCAGATTTCTGAACTGACCGCCTTGAAACAGAAAAAGCAGACGCTGCCAGCCAAGCGGGAGCAGTGTATGAAAGTCGTTGGTGTGGAGAGCTATTGCAACTGTGTGGTGGAAAAGCTGCCTGCGTCAGTGGATTATCGTCAATTCGTGAGTCTCCTGCTGACCCCTGCAAAAGAGCTTGGCTATGACAGTATGTCTGCCGACCAGAAAAAGGATATTGATCTTGCCCTGGTTGCCTGGTCCAAATGTGTCGATTATAAGGGTCCCAAAGGGACTGGATTCATAGAAGGGCTAATGAATAAAGAGACACTTTTTTAGTTGGATAACGTATATACGAAAAGAGGGGGGATACCGGTTTGGCATCCCCCCTCTTTTTTGTAATGTGTCAGTTTCTGCTACTTCTGATACCCCAGTTTGGAAGAGATCTCTTCTGCTGCCTTGACAGCCAGCGGAGTTAACTCATTTTTTACCCGATCATCGGTAAACCGCATGGAAGGGCCTGATATGCTGACGGCACCGATAATCCGGCGGGTGTAATCCCGGATCGGCGCGCTGACGCATTTAACCCCTTCATCAAGCTCTTCATTATCAATGGCGTAGCCCTGTTCTGCGATAATGGCCAGTTGCTTTTTCAGCTCGTCACGGTCAGTGATGGTATTTTCGGTAAACCCCTGCAGCTCACGGTTTGGAAGATAATGGTCAACCTCCTCGCTGCTCATATAGGCGATCTGAACCTTGCCTGCGGCAGTGCAGTAGGCAGGCAACCGGGAGCCAACCCGGGGAACGACACGAACTGTTCTGGTGGTTTCGACACAATCAAGATAGATGATATGGAAGTCTTTGAGTACGGCAACATAGGTTGTTTCATTGCTGATTCTGACCAGCTCTTCAATGACCGGTTTAGACTGGCGTAACAGCCCCATCTGCTTGATGAAAGTCTGGCCAAGTTCAAGGGTCTTAAGGCCCAGGCGGTAGTTTTCAGTCACTCTGTTCTGTTCAATGTAGCCCCGTGACTCAAGGGTGGCAAGCAGCCTGAAGACGTTGTTCTTATGGAGTTTGAGTCGTTTGGACAGCTCGGTAACCCCTAGCTCGTCGGTCTCGCCATGAAATTGCTCAAGCAAATCAAGGGCATGGGAAACAGCCTGGATGAGGTATTCTGATTTTTCTTTTCTGGCCATGGGTTGTGATTCCTGAAAATGTAAGTATTGGAGTTTGTTGTAACTGAACCTGTTGTTGAGTGTATATATATAAAATCTTGTTTTATAATTGTCAAGTGTGAATAATTCCATTATATTTTTATGGTATCCAATGCCTGATTACCATTAAAACTGCTTAAAAATAAAACAAACCGGGAGCAGAGTATGCTGAACCTGAGAAAAAAAATCCTGGTGGCGATTGATGGTTCTCCCTATTCTGACAAGGCCGCTGAAGAGGCGGTGCGGATGGCAGCCGGTAATCGCAGCCAGTTTAAAAGCAAGGTGTTTGCCCTGCTGGTGGTACCCAATGCCCAGAGTTCAAGTTATTCAGATTTTGTGCCAATCAAACCGCTGACTGAAACCGAACAGTGGGAGGAACTGCGTAAACGGATATTCTACATAGTGGAAAAGTCTGCTGCAGAATATGATGTACCCCTTGAGATGATTGTTGAGGCGGGTGAACCGGCAGAAAAGCTGGTGGAGTTTGCCAAGCAGGAGGGGGTTGATGTGATTGTTATCGGCAGTTCCGGCAAAGGTTTGCTGGAGCGTCGGCTGAAAGGAAGCGTATCCCGCAGGGTTGCCGAGCTGGCAACCTGCTCAGTCTATCTTGTACGTGCATAAAAATGAGTCATTTGAAAGGATTGTAGATGTTTCGTTTCGTTCTTGCCCTGTTGTTGCTGCTTTCGTTTACCTCTCCCGTTATTGCTGCTGTTGCCCCGGAAGTCTCCGTTCCTGTTCTGCTGTATCACCGTTTTGGCCCCACGGTGGCCGATGGCATGACCATTACCACCCCGGTCTTTGAATCCCATATGAAGTATCTGCATGACAATGGTTACAAGGTGATTCCGCTGCGTCAACTGGTGCAGTGGTATCAGGGCAAGGCTGCTGCCCCTGCGCCAAAATCTGTGGTGCTGGTCGAGGATGATGCCCACAAGACTGTGTATAGCGACATGTTGCCGATTATCCGTAAATACCGCTATCCGGTTACCATCTTTGTCTATCCCTCAGCCATCTCAAATGCCAAGTACGCCATGACCTGGGATCAACTGCGTGAGTTGAAAAAGACCGGCCTGTTTGATATCCAATCCCACACCTACTGGCACCCCAACTTTAAGCGTGAGAAGCGGAAGCTGGCTCCGGCTGCCTACGACAAGCTGGTGATGGAGCAGTTGCTGAAGTCCCGTAAAAAACTGGAGCAGGAGGTGGGTGGGCCGATTGATCTGTTGGCCTGGCCGTTCGGGATTTACGATGATCATCTGCTGCAGAAGGCCAAAGAAGCCGGGTTTGTCAGTACCTTATCCATTGAGCGACGCCATGCAACAGCCAGGGAGAAGCTGCAGATTTTGCCCCGTTACCTGCTGGTTAATGCAGATAAGGAGAAGGCCTTTGCGCAGTTGATGCAGGGCAATGCAGTGAAGAGGAATGTAGCGTATTAGAAAACGGTTGCGGAGGCTGGCGTTGCATGTTGTGCCCGGTCCAGCGTTTGCTTTATGGTAATTCCAATGTGCAATCAAGATGACACAAAAACAACTGTTTTAGTGTCGGATACAGCCCGACACGATTGGGCGAACAACCGTTCGCCCCTACAGAATAGAGGTCATCTTGATTGCAAAGGTGAATAAGAGCAGAATAAAGCATCCCCCGGCACAATCAACTGAAGCCGGGGGATCTTTTTGTTTCTACCAGGACTTCTTGCCTGACTTGCGTTGAATATCCACCGTGGTCATCAACCCTTCCGGTGTAAACGTCAGCCGGGCATTCACCCGATCCAGCGAGTTAATCAGCCGCATGGTGGGTGAGGCCTGATCGCTGTAGGCGGGCTGTTTGGGATTGTGCCGGTTGCCGTGGATTGAACAGACAACCGCTCCGGTGGTTTCATCCACGCTATAGGTACCACCTGACGGGCAGTAGGGCTGATAGCCGCGCAATGCCTCCACGGTAGAGCCAAAAACGGTTGACGGCACACCCAGATTACGCATCAGGATTGCGGCCAGGGGAAGATTCTTCTGACAGGCATGACGGAGATCCTCCTGGTAACTGATACTGGAGGCCTCTTCAAGCTGCTTGAAGGCAGAGCGGTACACTGACAGCTCCAGATTCCCCTCATGTTTTACCACCTTTGTAGCGGCCCCCTTGGCCGAGGCATCCAGCAGTTCGGTCACGATATCCCGGCGGGAGGCAATTACCAACCGGTCATCCACCACTGCGGCATAGAGCCTCAGCTTAACCACAAACAGGGTGAAGTTGGCCACATAGACCGGCTTGCCACGATGGTTTTCCAGGGTGTAGGTCTCCAGAGAAAGCTCATCACGACCGGAGTTTTTAGGGCCAATGGAGCGAAACAGCTCTGGAATGGATCTTTCAGCCTTTTTAGGATCAGTCACCTTGACCGTCAGATAGGTTGGCAGGTTGATGGCTGAGGCCAGATAGCCGATCACCAGCGGCTCCAGTGATGAAGAACGCCCCACTTCCCGTCCCAACAGGCCTGCAGCGCTACCATCGGCACTGAACAGGATCTGGCCGTCACACAGGTTGATGGCAACCTCATTCCCCAGCCAATCCAACTTCAGGTTGTTCCGGTAGACCCTTTTGTTGCCCAGCAGACTCTTTTCCAGCCAATCCTGGGCCATGTGGCCCCGCAGGGAAATCACGGTACGGGGCAGCAGGGCGCTGTCGGTCACCAGACCCGGCGTACGACCGGAGAAGGCCGCCAGCCCATCGTACCACGAGTTTTCGATCAACGGCAGGATACAGGTCTGGATACGGATATTCTGGCCCAGCTTGACCCGAATGCCGATCGGATCAAAGAACTGGGTCCAGTAGCGGTTGTAGTTTGTCACAAAATCCTTGTACTGTGAGGCTTCAGCAGGGGTTACCCTGGTAAGCTTCAGTTCATTCAACGGCGTCAGTTTTCCGGGGCGGTTATGCACCGGGCAATAGACTTCACCCTGTTTGTTAATTGCATAGGCACCATGCTCCGGGCAGACCGGCGGATTCTTACCCAGATAGCCGCCTGCCACCAGTTCCTGCATGGTGGGCTCCCGCCGCTTTTCCGTCTTGAACCAGAGCCGGGCATTAGCGATCAGCCCCATGTTGGCGCTGCACTGCATCCGGCGGGCTTCAACGATTTTCCAGCGGGGCCCAACCAGGTTGCGGATATGGGCATCAGAAAGGTAGATGAAGATATCCTCTTCCTTGGCATCCTGGGGAAAGATGGTGCGCATGTAGCGGAAATCATCGGCCTGGGCCAGGGCTGGCGCCTGTTTTGCTTCCACTGCCAGCACCCGCTCCAGGGCTGCTTTACTGGTTGAAACCACCCCCAGGTTGCCCACGATCATCATATAGGATGAAACACGCAGGTCTGGTGTTACTACCGCCATGCCACGCTTCCCGGCTGCAACAAATTCAGAACGTTCGGCACCACGGGTTTTAGTTGCTTCGGAATAATGTTTCTCAATCTGCTTACGAAAACGTGCTGCGTCCTTAAGGCTGAAGAGCACCGTAATGGCCGTCCCCTCCTTCAAAAAGGGATCACTGCCGGTGATGGCCATATCTGCCACCACCCGATCGCCGAACATTCTGGTCAGCATGCTGTTCTCAAGGCAGAGTTGTTTGCTGACCTTCTCCCGCACCTTGAAATCCTGGGCGCTGCTTTCCACCTGACGCAGCAGATTGCCGCCCCATTCATCCATCAGGTCAGCCAGTTCAATCTGCTTGTTGATGTTGGCAAAGAACACCCCGTACTGATCATCAGGAATGTACGATGCCAGCGCTGGCACTACCGGGGTTCTCCCCTTCAGCATCTCCTTGAATGGGTGGGATTTCACCTGCGGTCCTTGCAGGCTTGAAAGTGCGACATCTTCTACTACTTTGGCCGGTGTTTTATCCGTTGTTGCACGCCGGGGGGTGGTGTTCAGCAGCTCCAGTTGCAGCGTTTCCTGAATGGCTGCAGCACCGGTAAATACACTGTACAGATCAGGGGTCTCTCGGCGGGAGCGGCTTCTGCTGCCCAAATTGCGGGATACAAGGCCATAGCGGGGGGCAACTGCCAGATTCCAGTACTGGGTGTACGGGTCTTCACCATTAGGGTCCGACGCCCAAAGTGACCACTGGTACTGCTGGGCCCATTCAGTGCGGATGGTGGCGTCTGCAGTAACGTCACCGCCAGGCAGGGTAAAGGCCAGACGCTGCAGTTTTCCCTTTGAGGCACGATTATAGATAGTTAGCCGAGCCGGTCCAGGCTTCAGATAACGACCGATAATTGTAACAGCATCTTCAATCTGACTAGGTTGACCTTGTTCAGCATCGTCATCAGCAGCATGTGTATGTTCGACCCGTTTTGCAACAACCGGACGCATGGTTATCAGAAAGAGATCACCTTCTTCAACCTGCGGCACAAGTGAGAGGTATTCTTTGGCGGCACCCTTGGGCAGCTTTGCCACAATCCTGAAATACCCGTCTTCGCCGTTTTTATACAGCTCCGGCACCACGGTAACAGAGGGCGCTTCGCTGATTTTAACCGCCGCAACGGCCCCCAGAGCTGCGATGACCAGCAACGCAGCCAGCAACGGCACAAACAGACGTCGAGACATATAAACTCCTTTCGCTCAGTGCTTGGATACAAACAACAGCATAGTTGCACAGACTGAACCAACATGGACAACGCAAAAAAAAGCCTAATAATTACAAAGTGTACCGCGCAACTACACTAAGGCGGCGCCACCAATGCCAGCCATTTCATGTACAGCTTCGCAACATACAATGTACAACCTGTCAGATAACAACCTTCATTTAACCTAGAAAAAGCAGTGGTCCACGAAGTACACGAAGAAACACCAAGAAAAACAGATTGTTTAGGCCAAGACAGCAACAACCTTTTGGGTGAATCATTTGTGTCCTGTAACCTGTTGCATCTTCGTGAAACTTCGTGTCCTTCGTGGACATGAATTGCCATTTTTAGGTTTAACCTTAAAACGGCAGTTAGCCACAGAGGTCACAGAGAAACACAGAGAACTACAGAGAACTACAGAGAACTACAGAGAACTACAAGATAAACCTGTTATAAGATCCTCACCCAAGAGGAATCAGGTTGTTTGTTGTATCTTCCTGTTTTTACTCTGTGAACTCTGTGGTAACTGCTTTTTGGGGTGTAAACAAAAAAATGGGTCACCCCAAAGGAGTAACCCATTTTACACAACTGTGTCGGACTGAAGCAGGAGCTTAGCCTTCCTGAGGAGCCTCGGCGCCACCTTCCATAAACTCGGCCTGAGCCTTCATGATCGCCTGCATCTGGCCCAGCTGCTCACCCAACCAGGCATGCACCATGGCGGCGGTCTGGAAATTCAGGGTTACACCGGTTTCAATAAAACGTACCATGGTGCCGTTCAGATTCTTGGGATCGGAATCAATCAGTGCGCCGATGCCGCCTTCCGGTGTAATCTCATGGGTGATCTCTTTGGGGAGTGCCGGACGCTCCTGATAAAAATGCATAACCAGTTCGCCACGGGGGGTAAAACCGCCCTGTACGCCGTTGGCATAGCAGGGATTGTAGGCATAGTTGTAGATGTAGTTGAAATTGATCTCTGGCTTACGTTGATGACTCATGGTGATTCCTTCCTCATGGCTTGAATGAACTTATACAAAGGCTTGCCTGTATAACACATTCATAAAGCCTCTGACAAGTGCAAGCAAAAACACGAAAAGCCCGGCTTTTAACCGGGCCCTTCGTGTCTCAAGATCAGCCTGAGATGCCTGTTTATCCGATCAGTCTGCTACCGATGTGACTGAGTGCCGGCCAAGCTATGTTGAGGGCTGCTCCAGCGGCAAACATGCCGAAAACTGCCAGGGTTCTACCGATATATTTGCGATCATTCAGATCAGAGTACTGTAGTTTCGCTTTCATGGTTGAATTCCTCCTGTGTGTGTATTACATCAAAGTAGGTGTAACTTAGTTGAAAAGACTGGCAAGACCGCTGATTGCCCCTGCTGCTGACCAGGTTATGAAGCCACCCAGGAAAACTGCTACGCCTGCGAAGATTGCCAAACTTCCTTTTGCGGTGGTTTCAGCCAACAGGACCGAGTAATTAGTTTTTGCTTTCATGACATCCTCCTTTGGTTTTTTGAACCGTTTGTTTGAGTGTGAACCGGTAATCGTCCGGGTTACGTTGCTTTTGATTTTAGTTATTACAACTGTCGTGCCAAACCGATGCATTTTCTTGATTTAATATTTAATTCATGTAATTGCATATAGTTACGTGCTGTGGCGCGGTCTTGTTTCACCGTTGATGGTGGTACGGGTACCCCGACATTGGTCGTTGCAATTGCAACAGCAACAAATTGTTTGTGGCTGCAACACCCCGCGCAGCCTGACCGCACAAGCCGTTGTTGCAATGCAACATGGTTGCATTGCAACAACGGGCAGGCTCCCGAAACCACGAAGGAAAAGAATCATGCCCGAGCGAATACTGCTGCCTGACCGATCCTGGTTTGGCTACCACACACAGGGAAGCGGACCACGCCATGTTCTGCTTCTGCATGGCTTTGCCGCCAACCGTGGAACCTGGTTCGATCTGGCCCCACTCTTTCCATCTGACCAGTACACCCTGCATCTGCTGGATCTCCCGGCCCATGGCACCGCCAGCCGCTCCACCAGCCATAACTACTCCATCCTTGCCCAGGCAGAGCGGATCAGAACCTTTCTGACGCTGCACAAGCTGAACAATGTTGATCTTGCCGGTCATTCTCTGGGTGGAGCCGTTGCACTGACCACGGCAATCAGGGAGCATGAAGACAATGCCTGCCGCATACAACGGTTGATCCTGATCGGAGCCCCTGCCTATCCGATGCAGCTGCCCGGTTTTATCCAGCTATTATCTCGGAGCATCATGGGGCCGCTCTGTCTGGGGCTGATCGCCCCCGCAACCATCGCCAGAAAGGGGCTGGAGGCGGTTTTTGTCAACCATCGGCTGATTACACCGGAACGGATTCAGCGCTACGCAACCACGTTTTGCCGTTACGGCACGGCACGGGCTCTTTCCAAATGCGCCCGTCAACTTGTTCCCCAGAATCTTCCGGAGCTGGTCAGCAGCTATCACAGGCTAACCATACCAACCCTCCTGCTTTGGGGAAAACATGACCGGGTGGTGCCGCCATCCCACGGTCTGCAGCTTGCACAGGATCTACCCGCTGCCACCTGTATCATACTGCCGGACTGTGGCCATAATCCCCATGAGGAAATCCCGCATAAGTCAATGGAAATAATCAACGATTTCTTCCGTAAGAATCCGGTTGACAGCTAGCTGCAGCTGCTGTTAAATCCAGCAACGTTTGATCTCAACCTGAAGGAGGAACCTGATGAAGATGCTCTGGATTAAAACCATCACCACCGTTGCAGCAGTGGCTCTGAGCGCCACCCTTGGCTTTGCTGCCGAACCTGCCAAGCCTGCCGCCAAACCGGCACCTGCCAAAGTTGAGACGGCAAAACCGGCTGACACCAAAGCAGCTGCCCCAAAACAGGAGCTGGTTGACATCAACAGTGCCAGCGACGCTCAACTAAAGGCTATCCCCGGCCTGGGTGATGTCTATATCGCCAAGATTGTGGCCAACCGCCCCTACGCCAACAAGACCCAGCTGGTTTCCAAAAAGGTTCTGCCGGAAGCGGTCTATGAAAAGGTCAAGGATCGGATCATTGCCAAGCAGGTTAAAATGGCTGGTCCAAAGCAGGAACCGAAGAAAAAGTAACCCCTGCCAATCACACAAAAAGGGCGGCCTTCAGGTCGCCCTTTTTTCCTGCCGTAATCTGTCGCCATCTGCACCAAGCTTGACTTTTAGCAGGTAACTCCTCTATTGTAGATTACTTTGTCATTAGTCAAGGAGTTGTAATGAAACCGCTTTTTCTTAATCCCCCCACCTTTGAGGATTTTGATGGTGGCGCTGGTGCCCGCTATCAGGCATCCCGCGAGGTCACCTCATTCTGGTATCCAACCTGGCTCTGTTTTCCTGCCGGTATGATCGAAGGCAGCCGGGTGGTGGATGCACCGGTACAAAAGTTAACCCTGGAAGACTGCCTTGCCATTGCCAAGGGGTTTGATATGGTGGTGATGTACACCTCTACCCCCACGCTTACGATTGATATAGAAACCGCCCGCAGGATCAAAGAGGTCAAGCCGGATATCGTCACCGTCCTGACCGGTCCCCATGTTTCCATCCTGCCGGAGGATTCATTGAAGGCAGGTGCAGGTATCATCGACATCATCTGTCGCGGTGAATTCGACTACTCCACCAAGGAGCTGTGCGAAGGGCGCGACTGGTCCACCGTGGATGGCATCAGCTTTATCAAGGACGGCAAGACCATCCATACCCCGGATCGCCCCCTGATTGAAGACCTGGATGCCCTGCCGTTTGTGGCGCCGATCTATAAACGGGATCTGCCGATCTCTGAATATGTGATCCCCCATTTCAAGAACCCCTATGTCTCGATCTACTCCAGCCGGGGCTGCCCCTCAAAATGCATCTACTGCCTCTGGCCCCAGACCTTCTCCGGCCGCCAGATGCGCCTCCGTTCACCCCGGAACGTCTATGAAGAGGTGAAGTGGATTGTGGACAATATCCCGGAGATGCGTGAACTCTCCTTTGATGATGACACCTTCACCGCCAGCCGGGAACATGCCCGCAATGTGGCCAATCTGCTCAAGCCATTGGGGATATCCTGGACCATCAATGCCCGGGCCAACTGTGATTACGAGACCCTGAAGGTGATGCGCGAGGCTGGCCTGCGCCACGTTGTAGTAGGTTACGAAAGCGGTAATGAGCAGATCCTGAAAAACATCAAAAAAGGGGTCACCAAGGAGCAGGCGATCCAGTTCACCAAGGATTGCAAGAAGCTGGGGCTGTCCGTTCATGGCGCCTTTATCATGGGCCTGCCCGGTGAAACCAAAGAGACCATCCAGGAAACCATCAAGTATGCCAAACAGCTGGATCTGAACTCGATCCAGGCCTCGCTGGCCTCTCCCTATCCCGGCACCGAGTTTTATACCCTGGCCAAAGAGCAGGGCTGGATCGCCTCCGATGACTTCATCGACAGCACCGGTCACCAAAAATGCGTGATCAACTACCCCAACCTGACCAACGCCGAGATCTTCAACTCGGTGGAGGAGTTCTACGACAAGTTCTATTTCCGTCCCAAATACATCCTGCGCAGCATCGGCAAGATGATTGTGGATGGTGAGGAGCGCCGTAAGCTGCTTAAAGAAGGCAAACAGTACCTGGCATACATGCGTAAGCGCAAGCAAGGTCAATCTTGCGAAAACTGATCATCAATGCCGATGACTTCGGGCTTTCGTCCGGGGTCAACCGGGCGGTGGAACAGGCCTGGCAGCAGGGAATCCTGACCCAGGCATCATTGATGGCCGGTGGGGATGCCTTTGATGAGGCGGTGGAGATTGCCAGGCGCAATCCCGGCCTGCAGATCGGCCTGCACCTGACTCTGGTGCAGGGTAAACCGGTGCTGCCACCAGAGACGATCCCCGGCCTGGTTGCTGCCAACGGCTGTTTTCCTGACAACCCGGTGGCAGTGGGGATGAAGCTGTTCTTTGACCCAACGATCCGCATGCAGCTCCGTTGCGAGATTGAGGCCCAGATCCTCAAGATCAAAGAAACCGGCCTTCCCCTTTCGCACATTGACGGCCACCTGAACATCCAGATGCACCCCACGGTCTTTACCCTGCTGACTGAACTGATGCCCCGGTATGACATCACCAGCTTTCGGATTACCAGGGAGCGGTTGTTTGAGAATCTGCGGATTGATCGTTCCCGTATGTTTGGCAAGACCGTTGAACGGGTTATCTTTGGCAGCCTGGCCCACTATGCTGAAAACACCTTCAAGCGGCAGGAGATCACAACCGCCGTAGAGGTGAAAGGGGTGCTTAACTCCGGCTGCATGACCGAGGCATACCTGCTGGCCATTCTTGAGCGGCTGCAGCCCGGCAGTTCAGAGATCTATTTTCACCCCGGCTGCCTGCCTGATGCCGAGATCACCAGCCGGATGCCGGACTACAAACATACAGAAGAACTGGCTGCCCTGCTCTCACCCAGGGTACGGGAACGGCTGCAACAGTTGGAGATAGCATTAACTAATTATCGCGGAGAATCCAAACCGTATGCTTAAAACCATTATCATTATGCTCCTGGCCGTCACTGCCGGTACTGTGGGCGATATCCTGCTGGCCAAAGGGATGAAACAACTGGGGGACCTCTCCACCATGAACCTGCGCGGTATCATTGATGTTGCCTACCGCGCAATGACGGAGTGGAAGATTGTGGTGGGGACCGCCATGCTGGCGATGTTCTTCTTCCTCTGGCTGGCGGTGCTTTCCTGGGAAGACCTGTCGGTGGCCCTGCCGATGCAGGCCCTCAACTACGTTCTGGTGGCAATACTGGCAAAATATATCCTGCATGAAGAGATTTCTCCGCTACGCTGGGGCGGTATCGCGCTGGTCTGCATCGGGGTCATCTTAATCACCAAAAGCAGTACCAGTGAGAAGAAACCGACAACCGAACTGGCCCAGCCAACATCAATTGAAAGCAAAACCGGAGGCGCATAATGCTACTGAACAGCAAAGTGGGATTTATTGGTGGCGGCAATATGGCAGAGGCGATCATCAAGGGCTTGATCACTGGTGGTATGGCCCCTGGCAACATCATTGTTGCAGACCCGGTGCTGGATCGTCGTGCTCACCTTGCCTCAACCCTGTCCGTTAAAACCACTGACGAAAACAGCGAAGTTGCCCAGGACGCGGACCTGATCGTGCTTTCGATCAAGCCCCAGATGGCAGCAAACGTCCTTTCGGCACTTGAAAATGTCATTACCACGCAAAAACTGGTGATCTCCATCATGGCAGGTATCTCAACC
>Ga0209373_10002223_pt1 | contig 19992 bp, 13 predicted proteins | sample Higcelweek5metaG_FD_187173 | JGI IMG/M metagenome (GOLD analysis project Ga0209373, IMG submission 187173) | Freshwater pond sediment microbial communities from the University of Edinburgh, under environmental carbon perturbations - High... | ecosystem: Environmental > Aquatic > Freshwater >... | reverse complement strand
ACCCAGTCGCCGGCGACGGGCAGCTCGGCGCGGCAGGTGGAGCGGTGGCGGAGCTTGCCGGCGGGCTCGGCGAGGAGTTCGCCGTCGTCCTCGGCGGTGGTCACGCCCCAGCCGCGTCCGAAGTCGCCGGTGACGCGCGCGGGCACGATGCCGGGCGCGGCATGGGGCGCGAAGGCGGCGGCGAGGGAGTCGTTCCAACCGTAGGCGGCGAGGGACATGAGGGAGAGGCGAGAGGTGTGAGGCGAGAGGCTAGAGGGCGGCCGGCCGGACGATGGAATGTGGACGTGGCAGGTGGCGACGTGACAGGTGGCAGGAGCGGAGGAATGTGGAAATCAGGAAAACGGGAAGCGTCAGTCGATCTCGTTGAGCGTGAGGGTGTGGGCGGCGGGAGGTGGAGGGAGGTCGGAAGGAGGACGGATGACGGAAGCCTGACGACCGACGGCGGTGGGTTTGCGCGTTGTGGCGTCGCGCGTGAGAGTGGCGAGGGGCTGCGGGGCGACCGGTGCGGTGGTCCGGAGGACGAGTTGCTGGAGCGTGGGGAAGAGGGGGTGGGCGGCGTTGGCGCGGTAGTAGCGGCGGTTGCCGTCACGTTCGCTGACAACGAGTTGTGCGGCGCCGAGCTTGGCCAGCTCGGTCTGGACCGTGCCGAGGGCGAGGCCACTGCGGCGGGTAAGGTCGCGCAGGTGGAGCTCGGCGGAGGCGTCGGCGAAGAGCAGGCGGAGCACTTCGGCGCGGACTTTCGGGAAGAGAATGGGGAGCAGGTCCACGACGTATGGTTTATCCAGTCGGATGACTGGTTAAAGCAGTCGAAAAAGGGAGGCAAGCGGGGAAAGGACGGAGGCGAAAGGCGGGAGGACGGAGCGGATGCCTGAGGGCAGAGGACAGACCGCAGAGGACGGAGCGCGGAGGGCGGAAGTAACAGGTGGTAGGTGGGAGCGGGACAAGTACGGGCGACGGAGGAGGAATCGCTCAGGCTCGCTCGTTCGCACTGATGGTGAAGCCCCTTGGATGTTCGGGCCGAAGAATCCGGTACTCCTGAACTCAGCGTAGACGCGCGCCGAGGCACGGCTGTGCGGGGAGGCAACAGTGCCGTGCGATCGGGTCGGAGAGTGACCACCTCGCTTTCTTCGCGACGAAGAAAGCTGTGATCGCACGGATTTGCACGGATGGTCGCTGGATGATCCGTGCTCATCCGGGAAATCTGTGGTTTCGGGTTCATGTTGCTTGAGAGGAACGGCAGGCGGGTGGGGGCTGCCGGTGGCGTGGGGAGATCCGGATGCTGTATTCGGATCGACGCGGGGACTTCCGCCAATCCAACATCCGCCGCGTTGCGACGCCTGCTACCCCGCCCAAGGCCACGAATTGCCGTCGGCGTGTTCTCCGGAGTGGGCGGTGTAACCGTACGGAGGAAACAACCATGGGCTGGTTCGGCAGCAAGGACAGCGTGCGCGCCCTGCGCAAGCGGGGCGAGGGGGCGGCATTGTTGCGACAGGTCTGCGACGGGACGCGTAGCGCCGAGGACCGCACGAAAGCGTTGCAGGCGCTGGCGGAGCTGGCGTCGGCGCAGGGCGCCTGCTCCGATGCGTACGAGACGCTGAAGGCCCTCCTGGAGCTCATCCTCGGCAACGAGTTTTACCAGCTGCGGGAGACGTTCATCGCGCTCTTCGTGCAGCTGGCCAATGCGAACAAATACGCCGACCGCACGCCAGCGGCCGACATCGGAACGCACCACGAGTACCTGCAGCGGCAGTTCCTGGAGAAGTTCTCCGCCCCCGGCGTGCTGCTGGCGACGCTCAAGCGCCAGCGGGAGTACTACCACAAGCCCACGCTGGGGGCCGGCGGCGCGATCGACGCCTACAAGGAGTACGATCCCGACCGGATGAAGTTACTGCCGATCGCGCTGCTGTTGTGCGCCGGCAGGGAGCGCGAGCTGCTGGCCTTCATGGCGCGGGACCCGAACCCCGTCTTCCGTGCCTGCTTTCTGGAGATATTGCCCAAGGCCGGCGACCTCGCGCAGCTCCCCTTCATCCTCGAATCGACTACCGACGCCTTCGCGGAGGTGCGGCAACGGGCGTTCCGAGCGCTGGTCATCATCGGCCAGCCGATGGCGCCGAAGCTCGTCGAGTTCCTTGAGGCGCGCGCGGCCGACAGCCCCGACCTCGTCGATTTCTGCGCGAAGGTCTTCAACCAACCGAAGTTCAAACTGCTCGCCACGCTGATCGAGCAGGGACGTGGCCGCCTTGGCCCGAGGCCCGACCCCAAGGCGATCGCGGCGTTGGGGCGGCTGTACGAGCAGTTCGCGCTCCTGAAGGAGCCGGAGGCGAAGCCGGTCGCGTTGGCGCTGTTCCAGAAACTAAGCACGGACAACACCCGGGCCGAGCTGCTGGTGATTGCCTGCCGGATGCTCGATCCGGAGGTCGCCGCCCACAAGGCGCGGCTGGAGGAGCTGGCCCGGGCCGACCACCCCTGCCGCGAGGAGGCCAACCGCAAGCTCGTGCGGCACCGTATGGGCGGGCTCGACCCGTGGGGCGGCGAACTGAACCTGCACGATCTGCTGGCCCGCGGGCTGGTGCGCATCGAGGTGCTCGGCGAGTCGATCACCGTCGTCACGGCCGCCGTCACCAATACGACGGGAGTGCACATGAAGGTGCGCATCCCGATCGGCACGCTCTTTCAGGCGTCGGGCCACTGGCAGGACATGGTGTCGACGGCCGATGTGCGGCTCGAGCTCGAGCCCGGCACGACCCAGTTGCGGATTCCCGTCGCCTGCGCGCGCGCCGAGCTGCCGATCCCGAAGGAGGGCAACGGATTCCGCGGTGTCGCGCGGGCGACGGGCGATCTGGACAAGCTGATGCGATCCATCGCCTGGAAGAGCCGGTACAACTCGCTGGTCATCCAGGCCGCGGTCTGGGCTGTGACCGACGGCTATTCCGGACGGCGGATACAGGAGCGGCTGGTCGACGCCCGGACCGGTGCGCGGGTGATCACGCCGGAGATCCTGGAGGCGGCGCGGCAGCTGTTGAAGCACGCGGGGATCGAGCGCTCGCTCTAGCGCCGCACTCGCAAGCGGTGCCACATGGAGGGCGGTTGCGCGCGGCGGTTACGGGGTGCTGTCGCGTGCGGCCAGGGCGGCGAGGACGATGCGCTCGACTTCGCGCAACGGCAGGGCGTTCGCCTCGGCGAGGCGGCGGAGATCGTCGTGCTCGGGTTTCGATTTCAACGGGCGGCCGTCGAGCCAGGCGGTCTTCACGCGCATGGCGCCGAGCGGAGTGGCGACCTCCTCGAAGGTGCGTTCGAGGGCGAGCTTGCCGACTTCGCGCCGGCGCAGGCCGAAGGTGGTCGTCTCGCGCAGGATAAGCTCGGCGAGCGCGGACTCCTTCTCCGGTGGGCAGAGGACGGAGAACGTCAGCGCCGGGCGCGACTTCTTCATGACGATGGGCGTGAGCCATGCGTCGGAGGCTCCGGCGGCGAGGAGTTTCTCCAGGACGTAGCCGGCGGTCTCGCCGGTCATGTCGTCAATGTTGCACTCCAGCACCACGGCGGTTTCGCGGGGTGCGAGCGCGGCAGCCGTCTCCGGCGAAGCGGAGACAGCGAGAGCGCCGGCGGCTTCGAGGGGAACGTTGGCGAGAGCGGCGGTGGACGGGCTGGCCTCGGCGCGGCCGGCTACAGTGGTGGAACCGAGGAAGACGCGGAGGACGTTGGGGACGGGGCCGTCCTTGTGGCCGATGCCGTAGCCGATGCGCTCGATGGCGAAATCGGTCTTGTCGGTGAAACCGGTGGCGCTGGCGACGAGGATGGCGGCACCGGTGGGCGTCGTCGCTTCGAAGGGCACGGTGCCCAGGCGCGTGGGCGTGCCGCGGAGCAACTCGGCTGTGGCGGGCGCGGGCACGGGGAGCCGGCCGTGCGCGCATTTCACAAAACCGCCGCCGAGCTCGATGGTGGAGACGAGGATACGGTCGGGCTTCAGCCACTCCAGCGCTATGGCGGCGGCGACGATGTCGACGATGGAGTCGACGGCGCCGACTTCGTGGAAACCGACGTCGGCCACGGGCATGCCGTGGATCTTGGCTTCGGCCTCGGCGAGGCGGGCGAAGATGGCGAGCGCGCGGCGCTTCACGCCGGCGGCGAGGGCGCTGCGCCCGATCAACGCGACGATGTCGCGGTGGGTGCGGTGTTCGTGCGGCGCGTGGTCGGGGCGCAGCGGTGCCAGGGATTTGGCGACGGGGGTGAAGGTGGGTGTGCTGTAGGCCGGGTCGGTGACCCGGCTGGCGGATGAGGAGGCCACGTCACCGACGTGGCCTACAGGAGCCGGATCGGGTTCGCCGTCGAGGAGGACGTCGGCGCGGGTGCCGCCGATGCCTTTGCGGGAGTCGCGGGTGAAGCGCAGGCGCCAGCCGGCGACTCCGAGCTTGAGCAGTTCGGTATCGAGATGTTCGGGCGGGACGCCGAGGTCGACCATCGCGCCGAGGTGCATGTCGCCGGAGATGCCGGCGGAGCAGTCGTAGTAGAGAATTTTCATGTCGGGCGCGGCGCGGACGCGAGGTCCGGCCCTACGAGGGGACGGGAAGGTAGGGACGTTTCTCCGAAACGTCCGGGGCTGCGATGTGCGCAGGTCTCGGGCTGCAGGTGACGGCGGTTTCGGAGAAACCGCCCTACCTCGGATGTTGGGCGGGAAGTAGGGGCGTCGTCTTGCGACGCCCGTTCGGGGCTGCGCCTCCACTGGTGTGAGCCCGGAGGGCGGTGCAAGTCACCGCCCCTACGGGGGCAACTGCAGTATCCCGTTTCACGCATGGGCGGGCGGGGTGGTGGCGCCGCCGGGCAGCACGGCGCTCGCGGTGCGCGCGGCGGTGTTGGCGGGCAGGGCGCGGTTGAGGCTGCCCATGCGGTAGCCTTCGAGTTCGAGGCAGACGTAGCGGAAGCCGGCGGCCTTGATCTCGCGGGAGAGGGTGTCGAGCAGCGCGGGATCGAAGAAACGGTTACGCTCCTCCGGGGCGACCTCGAGGCGGGCGATGTCGCCGTGGTGGCGCACGCGGCACTGGCGGAAACCGTGGGCGCGGAGGACGCGCTCGGCCTGCTCCACGGCGCGGAGCTTCTCGATGGTGATGCGTTCGCCGTAGGGGATGCGCGAGCCGAGGCAGGCGGCGGCGGGCTTGTCCCAGGTGGGCAGGCCGAGCTCGCGGGAGAGCTGGCGGATCTCCGACTTGTGGAGACCGGCGGCGCGCAGCGGGCTGGCGATCTTGAGCTCGGCGAGCGCGGCGAGGCCGGGGCGGTAGTCGGACTCGTCGTCGACGTTGGAGCCGTCGAGCACGGTTTCGATGCCATGCTCGCGCGCTACCGCGGCGATGCCGCCGAACTCGAGCTTCTTGCAGTGGTAGCAGCGATCGGGTGGGTTGGCGGCGATGGTTTCGTCGAGACCGCGTTCCTCGATCAGAAAATGGCGGATACCGGTGAGCGCGGCGACTTGCTTGGCGGTCTCCAGCTCCTCGGCGGAGAACATCGGGCCGACGACGGTGATGGCGATGGCGGCGTCGCCCACGGCATCGCGCGCGGCGCGGCACAGGAAGCTGCTGTCGACGCCGCCGGAGAATGCGACCGCGACGCGGCCGTGCGCCGCGATGATCTCGAGCAGGCGGCGGTACTTTTCGTCGAGGGTGGCAGGGGAGGAACTCACGGCGGGGATGGCTGGCCGTCTTTGTGCGCCGCGCTGGCGAGCGAGGCCAGAGGAAACGGGCGCGGTGAGCCGCAGGCTTGTTGTCCGCGGCGAAATCCGCCATCCGACTGCGCTGCCCATGACCGAATCCTCCAATAGCTCCGCGAGCGCAAAACCCGCCGTGACGATCATCACCGGCTTCCTCGGCGCGGGCAAAACCACCTGGCTGACGCGCGCGCTGGCCGAGCCGCACGGGCTGCGGCTGGCGGTGGTCGTCAACGACGTGGGCGCGGTGAACATCGACGCCGCGCTCGTGCGCCGCGTGGGCAGCGAGGGCGCCGCGGCGAAGACCATCGAGCTGACCAACGGCTGCATCTGCTGCGGTGTGCGTGACGAGCTGGCGGAGACGGTGGCCGAGTTGGCCGCGAAGGGCGGATACGACCACATCGTCGTCGAGTGCTCCGGCGTGGCGGAGCCGCAGCCGCTGGTGCGCCTCTTCAGCGAGCGCAACGAGTACGGGCGCAGCCTCTCCGACTTCGCGCGGCTGCACGCCGTGCTGGCGGTCGTCGATGTGTCCGAGTTTCTCCGCCACTGCCGCGGCGAGGCGGACGGACGCCGCCGCGCCGCGCGTGAGGACGAGCGTCCGCGCCCGCTCTCCGACCTGATGCTCGAGCAGATCGAGGGCGCCGACATCGTGGCGCTGAACAAGACCGACCTCGTCGCCTCGCCCGCGGAGATCGACGAGGCCGAGTCGCTCGTGCTCGCGGTGAACCCGAGGGCGGAGATCCACCGCGCGCTTCAGAGCCAGTTGCCGGCGGGCGTGTGGCCGGGCTCGGATCGCTACGCCGCGCGTCCGGAGGCGATGGCGACGTGGGTGCGTGTGCTCAACGATTCGGCAGGTCGCGCGGCGGCTGGGCTCCACCGTGCGGCGGGTTTTGGTGCGTTGAAACGTCCGGCGAAGGCGGCGCCGGCGGAGACGTCGGCGGAGAAGTACGGGCTGAGCACGTTCCTGTACGCGGAGCGGAGACCGTTCGACGCGCGGCGGCTGGCGGCGCTGTTCGCCGCCGGGCTGCCCGGCGTGGTGCGCGCGAAGGGGTTTTTCTGGGCGAGCGAGCGGCCCGACGACATCGGGTTTCTCTCGCTGGCCGGCGGTGTGTACCGCTGCGAGCCGGTCGGCACCTGGGCGGCGGCGCTGCGCGAGCGCGGCGCGATCTCCGAAGCCGAGATCCCGGCGGGCATCCGTGCGGTGTGGCAGGAGCCGCACGGCGACCGTCGCCAGGAACTGGTGTTCATCGGCCGCGGGATCGACGAGGCCGCGCTGCGCCGCGAGCTGGAGGCGTGCCTGGCGTAGGCGGAAGGCCGCGCCGAATGTGGAATGTGGAAAGCGGGAAAGGGGGAAGAGAGTGCAGCTGTCTGGCTGCCTGCTCGCTACTCACTCCCCGCTCCTCGCTACTGCCCTTGAGAATCTGGAACTCACGGACTCAGGAACGGAGGGAGCAGCCGAAGGAGCGAGGAGTGAGTAGCGGGTAGTGAGTAGCTCGGAACGGAGCACCCCGGTGCTGTCCGCTGATCGCGGACGGGGTGGGGCGGTGCTTCAGCCCGCCCCGTTTGACCCGAGCCAGACCGGACAGGCGAGAGAGCGAAGCCAGCGTTGACCGCGGCAAAAGTGGAGCCGCAGATGGTCTGCTGATCGGCGTAGCTGGACGACGAAGTCGTTCAGCCCCCGCGGAAACGCACTCGACGCCCCGGCCCTTCGCGGAGCAAGCTGTGCGCGTTCCGGAGGCCGCGCGCCTCCTCCGCCTTTCCCCGCAACTCAGACCGCATTCCTCTGAACTATCGTCTCTCACCCGTAACCTAACCATCATCCATTTCGCGTAGCTTCGGCTGCTGTCCGCATCGAAACCTGGAAATTTTCGAGGATTACGAAAGGCCGCGCTTGAAGTGCGCCCCACTGGGGGCGCATTGAAAGCGTTCTTTCGTGGGCTCTTCCAGGTGCCCGATGCGGGACGCAAGTAGATGCGTCCCTTTCGTTTATTCGGGCACTGGAGACCCATAAAGGACATCCGCAGACAGGGCAGAAGGCGCGTTCGTTCACGCCCCGTGCCCACTCTCAATTGGATTGGTAAGGAGGCGGTGGTGAACCATCACCACGCCGTCCCGTTTCAGCTTCTGCGCGATGTGCCATCGCTCGCCTGTGGCGAGCCCGGCTCCGGCAATCTCATCGTGCAAGGCGACAACTTGACCGCGCTCAAGGCGCTGCTGCCGTACTACGCCGGGCAGGTGAAGTGCATCTACATCGATCCGCCGTACAACACCGGCAACGAGGGCTGGGCCTACAACGACAACGTCAACAGTCCGGAAATCCGCCGCTGGCTCGGTCAGGTGGTCGGCAAGGAAGGCGAGACGCTCGACCGCCACGACCGTTGGCTCTGCATGATGTACCCGCGGCTAGCGCTGCTGCGGCGGTTTTTGCGGGAGGATGGTTCGATTTGGGTGAGCATGGATGACTCGGAGATCGATTCACTCCGGCTCTTGATGGATGAGGTGTTCGGCCGTGATCGGTTCGTTGCCTGCAACGCGTGGCAGAAACGCTACTCGCGCGAGAACCGTGAAGCCATCGGTGACGTTCACGAGTACGTGCTCGTTTACGCAATGAATCCGGAACGGTTTAAGGCCGTGCGCAATCTCGTGCCGATCGAGGAGAAACAAAAGGCGCTCTACAAGAACCCTAACGCCGATCCGCGTGGGCCATGGCAATCGGTTACGATTACGGCGCAGGGGTACCGGCCGAACCAGATGTACGAGATTATCGCACCGAACGGAAAGAAACACCGTCCACCGGAAGGCCGGTGCTGGTCATTGGTCGAGCCAGTGTACGAAAAGCTTCGAACAGAGAATCGGCTCTGGTTTGGCAGCGACGGTAGCGGAGTGCCTCGCCGGATGTTGTTCCTGAAAGATGCAGACGGTCTTGTTCCTTGGACTTGGTGGCCGCACGAAGATGTTGGGCACACCGATGAGGCGCGGAAAGAGATACAGGCTTTGTTTGGCACGCAGACAGCGTTTGATACCCCTAAACCGAGCCGTCTCATCGAGCGTATCCTGCAGATCGCGTCGAACCCCGGCGACCTCGTCCTCGATTCCTTCGCGGGCTCCGGCACGACGGGGCACGCTGTGCTCAAGATGAACGCGGCGCAGCCGGACAAGCCGGCGCGGCGGTTCATTCTTGTCGAGATGGAGCCGAAGATCGCGCGCGAGGTCACGGCCGAGCGTGTGCGGCGTGTGGCGCAGGGGTACACCAACGCCAAAGGCGAGGCGGTGCCCGGGCTCGGCGGCGGGTTCCGGTTCTGCGAGCTGGGCGAGCCGCTCTACGACGATGCGGGCCACATCCGCGCCGAGGTGAAATTCGCCGACCTCGCCCGGCATGTCTACTTCTCGGAGACAGGCGAACCGCTTCCGCGTGAGCGTGTGCACTCGACGCCGTTGCTCGGCGTGCACCGTGGCCGAGCGGTGTGCCTGCTCTACAACGGAATCCTGCGCGACAAGTCGCCCGAGGGCGGCAACGCACTCACGCACGCCTCTCTCGCGATTCTGCGCGAGGCCTGCGCCGGACATGCGGCCGAGCGGATCGTCGTCTACGGCACCTCGTGTCGGCTGAGCGCCGCGCGGCGTCAGCGCGAGGGCATCGAATTCAAACAAATCCCCTACCAGCTCCAAACCCCATGAGCACCCGCTACGGCCACAAGGACTACCAGAACAAGACGCTCGCCTCGCTCGCGCTCTACCTGCGGCTTTGCCGCGAGCGGCGCGATCCGGCACAGGCGTTTGTCGAGGCGACGACCGAGCTGTGGGGCTTCGGGCATCCGTACAACCGCGTGCATCAGCTGCCGAACGGCGAAACGATGCCGGCGGACATGCCGTTCGTCTGCCTGCGTGTGCCCACCGGCGGCGGCAAGACGGTGATCGGCGCGCGGGCCATCAAGGTCGTGCGCGACACGCTGCTCGACACCGACAAGCCGCTCGTGCTCTGGCTGGTGCCCAGCGACGCGATCCGTACCCAGACATTGGGCATCATGCGCGATCTCGGGCATCCGCTGCGGCAGCTGCTCAACGAGGAGCTCGGCCCGGTGGAAATCCTCGATGGCGAGGAGGCGTTGCAGGTGAGCGCCGGCAAGCTGTCCGGAGGTGCTGTGATAATTGTGGCGACGATCCAGTCGTTTCGCGTCGAGAAGACCGAAGGCCGCAAGGTCTACAGCAACAATGGCCAGTTGATGGATCACTTCGCGGGTATCTCCCGTGAGACGAAGGCGCGTTTCCCGCAGGGCTTCCCGCACTCGCTGGCCAACGTGCTGCGGCTGCGCCGGCCCTTCGTGGTCGTCGATGAGGCGCACAACGCCCGCTCGCCGCTGAGCATGACCGTGCTGGAGCGTTTCCAGCCGCGCGCGATTCTCGAACTCACGGCGACACCGGAAACGGACGACAATCCCAGCAACGTGCTGCACAGCGTGTCGGCCGCCGAGCTGAAAGCGGAGAACATGATCAAGTTGCCCATCGTGTTGGAGGCGCTCAGCGGTTCCAGCGAAGTGATGGCGAGCGCCATCGCGATGCGCGGAGAACTGGAGAAAGAGGCCGAGGCAGAGTGCGTCGCCACCGGCGAGGTCATCCGGCCGATCCTGCTGCTGCAAGCGGAGCCGCACGATCAGGATCGTCCTGACGCGCTTACCGTCGAGGTCGTCGAGAAAGCTTTGCTGGAGGAACACCACATCCCGAAGACGCAGATCGCGGTCGCCACCGGAGACCGGCGCGAACTGACCGATGTCGACCTGAAGGCCGAGAGCTGCCCGGTGCGGTATGTGATCACGCAGTCGGCCCTGAAGGAGGGGTGGGATTGCCCCTTTGCGTACGTGCTTTGCTCGGTGGCGACGCTGCGCAATGCCACGGCGGTGGAGCAGATTCTCGGGCGCATCCTGCGCATGCCCCGCGCGGAGCGGAAGACGCGTCCGGCGCTCAATCGCGCCTATGCCTACGTGCGCTCGCCTCACTTCTTCACGGCGGCGGAGACGCTGCGCGACCAGCTGGTGAAGAGCGCCGGTTTCAATCGGCAGGAGGCGCGCGAGTTTTTTGTGCCGCCTTCGCCGAAGCAGAACGAGCTGCCGCTCGGTGCGGCGGAGAGCCGGCGTACTGTGACCGTGGAGTTGCCCGAAGTGCTGCCGCTGGCGACGTTGCCCGAACCGGCGCGTGCCGTAGTCGTTCGCCAAGATGAGCAGACGCGTTCGGTGACGTTGTCCGGACGGCCGAACAAGGCGGTCGTCGAGGCGCTGATTGCTTCGGTTCAGAAAGAAGAGAGTCGTGAAATCCTCCGCGCAGCGCTCGCCGATCTGGCGCTGCACGAGCGTGTGATGTTGTCGCCCGCCGAGCGCGGTGAGCGTTTTGCGGTGCCGCAGATGATGCTGGAGCTCGACGGCGAGATTGTCCGGCCCGACGAAGCAGAGTGGTTGGAGGCGGGCTGGCGGTTGCCGTTGCCGCCCGGAGAAAGCGATGCGCCGACGCTGGATGCCCTGCCGCCGACAGAGAGCGTGGGTATCGTTGACATAGAGGAGGGCAAGGTCGTCACGCGCAAGATGCCCGAACTTGCGAAGGAGCTGCAGCTGATCGAGGTGCAGGAAAACTGGTCGCAGACGAAGCTGGTGGCGTGGCTCGACCGGAATATTGCTCACGACGACATCGATCCGCAGGAATCATGCGCCTACCTCGACGGCGTGCTGAAGGCGCTGTTGCGGCAGCACAACCTCGGGAAACTTGTGCGGGAGCGTTTCGAGCTGCGGCGCAGGATCGAGACGCGCATCGAGGCGTTGCGGCGCGCTGCCCGTCGCGAGGAGTATCAGCGCGTGCTTTTCGGTGCGGAGTCGCCGACGAAGGTCCGAGTGGGTGACGACTACCAGTTTGCCTACGATCTCGACACCTATCCCTGCCGCGAACGGTGCGAGCGAAGCCGGGAGTTCAGTCGGCACTATTACGAGAACGTCGGAGAGCTGGAGGAGAACGGTGAGGAGTTTCAGTGTGCGCAATACATCGATGCGCGGCCGGAGGTGAAGTGGTGGGTGCGCAATCTGGATCGCCAGCCCGTGCACGCCTTCTGGCTGCAAACCAGCACGGATCGGTTCTACCCGGACTTCGTGTGCCAACTGACCGATGGCCGTGTGTTAGTTGTCGAGTACAAGGGCACTGATCGCTCGACCAACGACGACTCGAAAGAGAAGGAGCGGCTCGGTCGGCTGTGGGCGGAACGCAGTGGTGGACGTTGCTTGTTCGTGATGATCAAAGGACCGGAGGAGCTGGCAAGGATCGCGGCAGCGATTGTTCCCAAGCAGTGAAACCCGCCGTGCCGGGTCGCCGATCCGGCACGGCCAGTCGGGCCGACCCTGAGTTAACGGCATATCCTCGGTACATTCCCACTTGTTGACTCTGGCGTGAAGGAGGCGGCGCTGGCGGTGTTCAGCGCGCGGAGACTTGTCACGTAATCCTAGATTCCGCAGTTGAAGGAGTAGTTCATGCGAGAACCGGGGCTGGTGGCGCCGGTGCGGGCGGCGGAGTTTTCAACTGCGGCGCAGTTGTCGCCAGCCACTCGCACACGCGGGTGTAGCCGTCGTGCAATTGTTGCCACCAAGCGCCTTGGACTGACACCTGCAAGGTCCTTTGGCGGCCGCTCTGCACCAGCCGAGCGGCGATGGTCAAAAACCAGCGCCGACCGCCGGCAGCCTCGACGTGGCGCTGCGGTTCGAGCAGGCGCACGAACAGGTTCCAGAGGTTGTAGACGAGCAGGAGCAGCCGGGCGGCCAGCGCGCTGACGCGGCGTTTGCGCGAGCAGAAGCCGCTGAAGCCCCACTGGTTCTTGAGTTCGTCGAAGACGTTCTCGGCGTCGGCGCGTTCTCGGTAGAGGGCCTGGATTTGCCAAGCGTTGTACGTGGTGGCGTCCAGATTGGTGATGTAGACGGCCAGTTCGTGCTTCTGCTCGTCGAAGAGCCGGCCGCTCTTCCCGGCCTGGACGACGCCCTGAAGTTTGCGGGCGAAGACCACGCGGCGCTCGGCGCTCCAATCCGGCAGCCGTAAACGGCCTTCGGCGACCTGCCAGGCCCCGACGTTGCCCGGCCCTTGCCAGTCGCCCTCCGGCGTGGCGGCCAGGGCGCGGCGCACGTTGGCGGTGAGCTTGAGTTTGAAGAGGAAACGCGGCCGCCCTGCGTGTTCGTGCCAGGCCATGACCTTCTCGTGGCCCAGCCCGAGGTCGCCGCGGTTGAGCCAGACGCTGCGCTCTCCCAGCCAGTGCTGCGCGTCCTGCATGGACTGGTCCCACTGGGTCGCCGTCACCGTGTCACCGGCGCGGAAGTGGTACGATACGGCCAGCCGCGTGCCGGCGGCCACCGCGACCAAGGGATGGAAGCTGCGCCGCCCCGGCTTGGTCGGATTGTAGCCGCGTTGGGCGCCTTCCTGATGGCCGTATTTGGGCTGCACGGTCGAATCCCAGTCGAGGATCACCCGCTCGGGCAACGCCCGCCACAACGGTTGCGCGGCGTGGGCCACCCACTCGGCGGCGGTCGGCTCGTCGAGCTGGGCGAAGAAGCGCCTCAGGGTGTCGTCGCCGACCACCGACTTCATCCCGAACAGCTCCGTCACGCTGGGATCTTCGCGCAGGCGTTGCACGTGGGCAAAGCGCCGCCCGTCGATCAACGCGGTCAGCGCGAAGCTCTGCACAACATCGTAGACGGGCGCCGCGTTGGGGCTGGTGCGTTGCACCGGACAGGTCTCGGCCAGCCGTTCGAAGATGCCCGTGTGCCGGGCAAACGCCGCCCACGGCACCAACCCGCCGTAGGGCGTGAGCACATCGTCGGTGCTCTGCAAACGCACCTTGCCGCCAGCCGTGGGGAACTCGAAAACGCCTTCACCTGCCGGGTGAACGCGCGGGGCCATCGTCGTGTTCATGCAACCACCACTAGCTCATCGCCTTACTCCCCGCAACCTCCCGGATGCCTGCGGAATCTAGGATGATCGGGCCCAAGCTCGCCCACCGCTTCCGCCGCGCGTGCGTCGTGCATCCACCAGTGCACCGCGTTCGCGCTACGCCATACGCGCCAGACGTCGCCCCGATGCATTGTTCCACCGACCGGTGTTGTATACCCCAATTTACCAGCACAAGAGACTGGAGTCCTAAGCCTCTACACCACGCGGCATTGGCTCAGCACGACGTTTCCCGCGATTCCGGCATTGCGCCATGCCGAGGTCACGCCCATGCCTTGAAACGCCCCACCGGATCGGCTGCGAGAAAGCGAGAACACCCACTCGGCATTCGTGCAGCCGCATCTCGAAAGTTCCTCAATAACGCCTACACCCGCCGTATCGTATCAGCCATCCGAGTCCATGCCTCACCAGAATCTCTTCGACAAACAGGAAGCGGAGGCCCGCTTCGCCCGTGGCAGCAGAACCAAATACCGCCGCGCAATGACCCTCGTCGAGGTCATGCTCGGCATGTTCGTCCTCGTGGTGGTCTTCGGCGCCGCACTGATGGCGGTCGTCCAAGTCACCCGAATGGTGGCCACGGCCAAGAACCGCGTCCGCGCAGTCGCCATCCTCAACCAGAAGATGGAAGAGATGCGGGCGCAGACATTCATCACGCTCAAGGCCAATCTCGCACAGAGCTCTTTCGTCGAAGGTGAGATCCCCATGTCGACCGCAAGCAGCACAATCTCGGACAACGACCTCACCGACGGCAGGAAAAGGTGCTTCAAATGGACCCGGACCAACGATACCAGCGTCGCGACCGAGGATGACCACAGCGCGTCTCTCCTGAAAATCGTCGTGAGGGTCGAATGGGATGACTTGAAGGTAACCTCGTCCGTCAACGCCTATTCCTATTTTTCCGAACATGGCGTGATGGCTAAATCCGCTACATCGTCATGAAATCGCGCAAAGGCTTCACTCTGGTGGAGATCATGGTCGCGGCGACGATCACCATCATGGTCGTCGGCGCCGTTGCGAGCGTGATGATGACGATCAACCGCTCGGTCCACGGGCTGTCCGAATCGATCGACCTCAACATCCGCACGCGCGTGCTTCAGGAGCGCATCGCCTTCGACGTGCGCAACCTCATGTCCATTGACGAACCGCCCACGTCCCAGTCGTTCAAGGGGACCGTGATCGACTACGCCACCGGGGCCAGCTACAAGATCGTCTACGCACTGAACAACGGATGCCTTACTCGATCCCTCAACGGTGGAGCCCCCGTCACGGTGATGAGCGGACTGGTGACCGATACGAATGCCTCCAAGTATTCTGTCTTCAGATTCGGGGATCGCATCGGCGTCACGACAGCCGCCGAAACAACCGACAAGGACAAAGTCACCGCCATCCGATTCGATCTGGTCCCCACCGCAACGACACTGCAGAGGCTCGGCCTTACCAATACGGTGAACGCCCCCTTCTGCTCGGCGCTTTTCCAGCTCAGGAATCGCCAGAGCAGCTCCAGCTAATTTTGCAGACCACCTATCCATGCACTCGAAAAAACGAGGATCCGCCCTTCTCTTCGCCCTCATCATAGGCTCGCTCCTACTCCTGACTTTGTCCGCGCTCATCGGCACCGCCATGTCCGAGCTTCGCGGAGCCACTCGCTCCGCCATGAACTCCATGTCGTTCAGCCTGGCCGAAGCCGGCATCGATCGCGCCACCATCGCCATCAGCGACGGCACCAGTTTCTCCTCCAGCAATTCGCTATGGGAAACAACCGGAACGACAACGCCCACATACACGCGCGTGTTTGCCGCCGATTCGGACTCCCTCGGAGGCATGACCGGCTATTACAAGGTGGTCGTCGCCAAAAGGAGCAGCAGCACCGCCACGGAATCCGTCTACGATGTATTCTCAAAGGGCTCGGTCACCAACAGAGGGGGACCGCTCACCACCGAGCGAGCCATACAAGTGACCGTCACGCGTAAAACCGAATCGAGCGCCGGCTCCGGATTGGGTTGTGCCTCGAAATCGTCGTTCACCGCAGGCACGGGCGGCAACATCTCCAGCACCCAGATCGGCCCGACCTTCGATGCCTACTCCAGCAACTACGGCAGCGGCACAAACACAGCCCCATCGACTTCCAATCGGACCAACAAATGCACCGTCGGAACAGACAGCACAATAAACGGAGCTCTCAATCTCTCCAATGGACAATACTTCTGCACGGTGGGCACCAGCCACACCGATGCCAACCTGTACCCTACCGTCGGCTACTCCACCGCAAACGGAGTCAGTCTGGCCACCATCGACAAGGCATCGACTGCCTCCGAGGACCAGACCGTGTACGATGGGACATCCGACACGGAATACCTGCTCTCACGTACCGTGGAAGTCAGTGTCCCCGATATGATCCCGACCACAGCGGCCGATAGCGGTTGGACCATCATGACGCCAGGGACAACCTCAGATCCCAACTACATGAACGAGGGCAAGGCAATGAAACTTCCCACTTCGGGTAACATGGGGGTCACCTGTTCTGGAGGCAGGTTGACCGTCGGTTCAAGCGACAGCAGCAAAGTCTACCTCACATCGGAAGGATTGGAAAACATCACCAACATCGACGTCAGCGGAGAGGTAGTTCTGGTCGTCAACGGAACCGTAAATAAAGGCGTAACGGTGAACTTCAAAACCGCCAAGGCGAAGCTCTCGGTCTATACCAACAATAATATTGAAGGCGTAGTTCTCAGCACGCTCTTGGTCAGTGGCTCTACGGTGCAGAACTGGGAAGCCGACCGTCTGAGCCTCTTCGTGCTGCCCTCGTCCGCCACACTCTCCGGCAAGGCCTACTGGGATGGGTCCAAGACAGTTTCCCCGACACCATCAGCCATCGCCGCCAACGCCCAAACCGCCGTGACTAATGCCAACAAGTCGACCACCGCTGGCACAAATATCACGATGAACTTCGATAGCACGGCAGTCTTCGTCGGCAAATTCATCGCGCCATTCTCCGCCGTGCAGCTCAGTGCGACTGGAACCCAACGAGGCTCTGGTACCGGGCAGAAGATGTCCGACTTCTGCGGCCAGCTCATCGCCGGTTCGATCCTTATCAACGGCTCCACTGGCTTCGCCTTCCACTTCGACCAAGCATTGGCCGACGCCACGGATTCCACACCACAGATAAGTTACGGCGAATGGGCGCAGATTCCCGCCAACAAGTCGGTCTTCAACTGAGCGGATACCATGTTCTTCTCAGCGCCGGTTCGCTCCACGCGAGCCGGCGTTTTCATTTCCGCTCGTCGCCCAAACAAGCTGAACCAAGATAGCCAGACACCACGCCATCATGAATCCCGCCATCCCCGCGCTGATCTTCCCGGCCATCTCGCTGCTCTTTCTCTCCTACACCAACCGGTTCCTCGGGCTCACCGGCGTCGCCCGCAAGATGCTCGCCGAGCACCTCGCCAATCCCCAGCCCCACTGGGAGATCCAGCTCATCAACATCCGTCGCCGCCTGCACCTCATCCGCAAGATGCAGCTGCTCGGCCTGGCCTCCTTCATCCTCGCCGCCCTCTCGATGGGCGCGATCGTCCACGACTATCCGCGCCTCGGCGACGCCCTCTTCGCCAGCTCCCTGGGCTGCTTCATCGTCTCCCTCACCTTCTGCGTGCACGAGATCACGCTCTCCATCGCCGCCATCGAGGTGGAATTCAAGCGGGCTAAAGTCCCCGGAATCTGAACCGGCCGCAGCCAATTACCCTAGGATCGGCGGTTTCCGGAATTCCGTACGCCTACGTCCGGTATAGAAACGGCGGCCACATCGCTCGTGGCCGCCGTCAGAATGTATTATTGTATCAGGTGCCCAGTAGCCGAGCTCGTCGCGCAACACTGGGCACTGGCCTGAATCGCCGCTCAGTCCTGGACCAGGCTCCGGCCGGTCATCTCCGGCGGCTGGGGCATGCCCATGAGCTTGAGCAGCGTGGGGGCGATGTCGGCGAGGCGTCCACCGCTGCGCAGCGCGGTCTTCGCCGTGAGGCCCTCACCCACCACGAACACCTCGACGAGGTTGGTCGTGTGCGAGGTGAACGGGCTGTTGAGCTCCGTATCCCAGAGCTGCTCGGAGTTGCCGTGATCGGCGCAGACGACGGCCGAGCCGCCAAGTTTCAGGACGGACTCGATCAAGACTCCCACGCCGAGATCGGTGGCCTCGCAGGCGCGGGTCGCGGCGGGAATCGAGCCGGTGTGGCCGACCATGTCGGGGTTGGCGTAGTTGACGACGATGAGGTCGTACTTGCCGGAGAGAATCGCGTCGCGGCAGTTAACCGTCACGCTCGCCGACGACATGTCGGGCGCGAGGTCGTAGGTGGACACCTTCGGGCTGGACACCAACGCGCGCTCCTCGCCCGGGAACGGCTCCTCGCGGTAGTCGTTGAAGAAAAAGGTGACGTGCGCGTACTTCTCCGTCTCCGCGGTGCGAAACTGCGTCTTGCCATGCTTGGCCAGCCAGTCGCCGAGGATGTTGGTCATCTTAGCCGGCTTCTTGAGGATGGTCTCGATCGGCAGACCCTTCTGGTACTCGGTGAGGCCGGCGAAGAACAGGTCGAGCTTCTTGCCGCGCTCGAACTCCTTGAAGTCGTCCTGGGCGAACGCGCGGCTGATCTCTCGCGGGCGGTCGCCGCGGAAGTTGAAGAAAACCACGGCATCGCCGTCGGCGAACGTGGCGAGCGGCTTGCCGTCGGCACCCACGACCCAGGTCGGCGGGATGAACTCGTCGCCCTTCTGGCTGTCGCTGGCGGGCTTATCGTAGTAGTTCTGCACGGCCAGCTCGGCGGAGGGCGCGGTGGCCTCGGCCTTCTGGCCGGAGAGCATGGCGTAGGCCTTGGCGACGCGGTCCCAGCGGTTGTCGCGATCCATCGCCCAGAAGCGTCCGCAAACGCTGGCGACGCGGCCGACGCCGAGTTCCTTGAACTTCGCCTCGATCTGCCGGATGAAGCCGCGGCCGCTCTGCGGCGGCGTATCGCGACCGTCCATGAAGGCGTGGACAAAGACGTTCTGCGACACACCCGACTTCTTGGCCAACGCCAGGAATCCATAGAGGTGCTCAAGCATGGAATGGACGCCGGCATCGGAGCACAGGCCCATGAAATGCAGCTTCGAGTTGCGCTCCTTCACACGCTTGAGCGCGGCCAGCCAGACCTCGTTGCGCTCGATCTCGCCGTCTTCGATCGCCTTGGTGATACGGACGATCTCCTGGTCGACGATACGGCCGGCGCCGATGTTCTGGTGACCGACCTCGCTGTTGCCCATCACGCCCGCCGGCACGCCGACATCGAGGCCGCTGGCCGCGACGAGGGTGCAGGGATAGTTCTCATGGAGCCAGTCGTCGCACGGCTTACGGGCGAGCTTCACGGCGTTGTACTTGTCCTGCTCGGGATGGGGGTTGAATCCCCAACCGTCGCGGATGACGAGGAGCACGGGCTTCTTACGAGTACTGGGCATGGTAGATGGAGGTTGCAGACGTTGGACGAAACCTGATGAGCAAACCCGCCACATCCGTCCGGCGGAAGGAAAAAAGCGGAAACCGCCCTACTCCGTTTTCGCGATCCCGTGGCACCGCTCGCTCAGCCGCGTTCCTCGCGGTGAAATCGGCTTGGGCCGGTTCCTATAGGCCAGGTCGTCGATCTGGCTTCTCCACCGGCGCGCCACCTCACCGCGGTGGACTACAGGTCGCCCGTTGGCGACGCCCATCAGGTGTACAAGAGCACTTCCTCGGCGGTCGTCGCCCGCGCGGCGATGGCCGCCAGCCCGCCGTCGCGCAACGTTCGCATGCCGCGCGCCCGGGCCAGATCGCGGATCGCCTGCGTCCCCGCGCCACTGGCGATGAGCTCGCGGATACCGTCATCGACGCGCAACAGCTCGAACAATCCCATGCGCCCGCGGTAGCCGGAGCCCTGGCAGTTCGGGCAACCGGCGCCGCTGTAGAACTGCATCCCCGCCAACGACCCGCCGCCGGCCGGCGCGAGCCGGGCGAGTGTCTCGGCATCGGGCAGCTGCTCGCACCGGCACTCCGGGCAGATGCAACGCACCAACCGCTGCGCCAACACCGCCTCCAGACTCGCCGCCACGAGGTACGGCTCCACGCCGAGATCGGTCAGCCGCGTGACGGTCCCGGCCGCATCGTTGGTATGCAGCGTGGTAAGCACGAGGTGGCCGGTGAGCGCGGCCTGGATGGCAACGTGCGCCGTCTCCAGGTCTCGAATCTCGCCGACCATCACGACATCGGGGTCCTGACGCAGGAACGAGCGCAACGCCGCCGCAAACGTGAGCCCAGCCACCGGATTGACCGCCACCTG
>Ga0209373_10002221_pt1 | contig 20004 bp, 12 predicted proteins | sample Higcelweek5metaG_FD_187173 | JGI IMG/M metagenome (GOLD analysis project Ga0209373, IMG submission 187173) | Freshwater pond sediment microbial communities from the University of Edinburgh, under environmental carbon perturbations - High... | ecosystem: Environmental > Aquatic > Freshwater >... | reverse complement strand
CTGTTGTTTCGCGAAATCTCATCCATATCATCGAAATAATACCTGATATCGTCTGAAACCTTTTTCATCAGTTCGTAGTTCTGGCCTTTAATCACCACACGCTCAGAATTGCTTCCCATACCCATCATCCGTTCCATTCTTGCAACCTGCCGCATTCCGCCGCCACCACCGCCAAAGGCTTCGTTCGAGGCCGACTGTTCAAAGCTCAATTCAGCATTCTGATCGTGATGTTCAAGTATGTTATTAACTTCAGACTTAATATCTTCAAACTTACGATCGGCTATTTTCTCAAAATCTTCTTTCAGGTTAATTGTGATAATGGCAGTTTCTTCTTCAACCTTACTGGTTATGGTTTTCTGCTCGGCAATTTTCAATAATTCATCTTCGAGTTCCACCACCAATGCATCGGTTTTTTCGAGCGTGGCACCCGAATTCATGGTCACATAAACCGTAATCTGATTGTTTTCAACATCCTGAAGTGACTGTGTTTGGGTTGTAAGGCTCCAGAAAAGGGTTACAAAAAATATCACAAGTCCACCAAGGATAGTAAACAGCGGATTGCGCATGGCCGTTTTTAACACCAGCACATAAATTTGCACCATCCGGTTCCTAATCGAAATTTTTTCGAAAGCCGGTATTTTATTCTGTTTCTTTTGTTTTCCTAAAATCAGATAGGTGATCATTGGAATAAACAACAGAGCCACCAAAAAAGAGATGGAAACTGTAGAAACAATCGAAACGCCAATCTGCCTTCCGAAAAGTTTCACTACCACATCGTCGGTAAAAAAGAAGGGCAGAAAAACGCAAATAGTGGTCAAGGTTGAAGCAAAAATAGATCGCCAAACTTCCTTGGTCCCCTTTATGACCGAAACGTACAGACTGTTCCCTTGCCCCACGAGCCGGTAAATATTTTCGAGCACCACCACACTGTTATCGATGAGCATACCAATAGCCAATGCCATTCCAACCAACGTTAAACTGTTGATCGAGATTCCTAACCCATAGAAAAAGTTGAAAGCAGCATAAACCGAAATGGGGATTGAAAGCGCCACTGCTGCTACCAATTGAACATTGTGGAGGAAGAACCAAAGGATAAGCACAGCCAAAACACCTCCAACAACTGCCAGTTCAATAATCTGGTCGATGTTTTTCTCCATGGTTTCAGCGGTATCGCTTTGCACAATAAGTTCTAAACCTTGCGATTTCAAATCTTCGTTCAACTGGGCAATTACCTCACGGGTTTTGTGTGAAAGGTCGATCAGGTTGGTTGAATTATCGTTGATTAGCAGAACAGTAATGGCATCCTTCCCATTAACTCGGCTGTACGAAGTTTCTTCTTTTGTGCCAAAGGTGATCGAAGCAATATCTTTAAGCTTTACGCCCGAAGTTTTATCAATGACCACATTGCCAATATCTGAAATATTACTGAACTCGGCAGATACATTTACAAAATAACGGGTATCGGCTTCATATGCTTCACCAACAAATGTACGGTCGGTTTGTCCGCCCTGCAACAGTTGCCTTATACGGGCCGGACTTAAAGAATAGGCCTCGGCTACCTCGGGGGTCATTTCAATTTCCACCGATTTCTGTCGACCACCAAAAATATTCACACTGGCAATGCCGTCGATGTTCAGCAGCTGATCTTCAATTTCGCTGTCGGTAACATTTCGCAAACGGTCAACACCCCCCTCACCCAGCACTTGAATACTCATAAACTGATTCGACATTGATCGCAAATCGACCTTATCGACCACTACCACAAACTCTTCGGGGAGCAGTGATTTTGCTTCGTTTATTTTTTCCTGTAACCGCAGTTGCGCATATTTCAGGTTTGTACCTTCGTTGTAAGTTATTTCGATGGTTCCGTTTCGGCGTGTGGCCATTGACGAGATCTCTTCAACCCCGTCGAGTTTTCCAATTGCCCCTTCGAGCGGAACAATGGCCTGCGACTCCATGTATTCAGGGTTCACTTCAATGGTAGAATTCACCATCACCACCATTCCGGGCATTTCGGGTGTTGGGTAAAGCTCCATGGGCAGTTTGGTGTACGAAATAACACCAAGCATTACCATGGACAAAAATACCATGAAAATAAGAGTCCTTCTTCGGATAATAAAATCCATAATTCTATCTATTTAATGTCAGTGGTCAATAGTCATTGGTCATTAGGAAAAGTCAATAGTCATTGGTCAATAGGAAAAACGAATAGAAAAAAATTGCGTTAGCCTTTCCTAATGACTATTGACAAATGACTTTTTCCTTTTTTCTGATTGTCATCACATCGTAAACACAAGGGATTACGATCAGTGTTAAAATGGTTGAGGTTATCAAACCACCGGCAATAGCCCAGGCCATTGGAGAACGCAAATCGACACTTTCGCCAAAACCAAAAGTTAAAGGCAACACACCCAATATGGCAGTTAAACTGTTCATGATGATCGGTCGTATACGGTTCAACCCGGCCTGTTTTATGGCTTCACGCTTAGGCACCCCTTCTCGTCGAAGCTGATTTATGGCATCGACCAACACAATGGAGTCGTTTACCCCGACACCCACCAGCATAATCATTCCGATATAAGCCATTATGCTGAATGGAATTCCAACAAAATAAAAGGCCAACACAGCTCCAACCAATGCCATTGGAATGGTAAGTAAAACGGTAAAAGGATGAACCAACGATTCAAATTGCGCAGCCATAACCATGTAAACCAGTATTATCGATAAAATCATGGCAAATGTCAACCCACTCATCGACTCTTTACGTTTCAACTCTTCGCCAGCCATGCGTATACGGTATCCTTCTGGTACATTTATTTTAGCCATTTCGGTTTCGAGAGCTTTCACCACATGGTCAAACGCAATATCTTCATCAACATAGGCGCTTACTTTGCCCACCCGGCTTTGGTTGGCACGGTGAATTTCACGTGGCAAACGTTCTTCTGAAAGGGTAGCCACATCGGTGAGCCGGTACTTCGCAGTTCCGCTAGTAATTTCGAGGTTTTCAAGCTCGGCAATACTTACTTTAGGCTGCCGAATGTTGATTTCGCGCATTTCGCCATCCACTTCGTATTCACCGGCATCAACCCCTTCGAGACGGCTCTGAACCTGACTGATGATCTGTTCAATACTGAGATTCATTGTTCCAGCCTGAATGCGGTCAATTTTGATATCAATTTCGGGCGCTCCATTTTCAATAGAACTTTCGACATTGTACAAGCCATTCACCATGAGAACTGTTTCTTTCAGTTGTGCCGTTACGGTACTGATCACATCGAGATCTTCGCCAACAACTTCGACCAACAAAGGAGCTTCGCTGTTTCCCATTGTACTCTGAAGACTTCCTTCTTCCTGTAAGAAACTAAAATCGAGGTCGCTGTTCGAAGCCATAATGGTGTTGAATGTTTCAACAACTTTGTTGTAATTCAACGCTCCTGCCTCGGTGAGCAAAACATACATTTGTGCACTGTTTTCACTCGAAACAGTTGTGCTTCCGGCCAATGTTGAAACATCGCCCACCTGGGTGAAGATCTCCTTCACATCGGTTGGCAAGGCTTCCTTCACCATTGTTTCAATTTTCGACAACGCAGCAGCAGTGTTTTCCAACCTTGCACCTTCGGCCATTTTCACCTCAACCGAGAAATTGTTTGAGGCAGACCGTGGCATAAATTCGCTTCCAATTTTAGGAATAAGCAACGCGGTTCCGCCCACTGCAATAACAGTAACCAGAATCACAGCCCAACGGTAATCCAACAGTTTATCGAGAGCAGCTGGATACCACTTGAATTGCAATGTTTTAATGGGTTTATATTCTTTTTTCTTATTGAAAATTTTGGTTACCAAAACCGGAAGTACCAAAACGGCAACCACAAACGAAGCCAGAAGCGCAAAAGCAACGGTCCAGGCCATGTCTTTAAACAGCTCGCCCGATGCGCCTTGCAGATAAACAATTGGAAGAAAAACCACCACCGAAGTTAAAGTTCCCGACAGAATAGCCCCACCAACTTCAGCTGTTCCATTAATAGAGGCCTTAAAAACATTTTCCCCCTTTTCGATGTGCCGATAGATGTTTTCCATCACAATAATGGCATTATCGACCAGCATTCCGGCTCCAAGCGCCATTCCTCCCAAGGTCATTACATTTAGCGATAAACCACCAAAGTACATCAATGTAAATGTGGCAATAATTGAAATTGGCATGGCGATGCTAACAACCAATGTTGTATCGACCCTGCGCAGGAAAACAAAAAGAACAATCACTGCCAGAATAATACCAATTATAGCCGATGATTTCACTTCGCCAATGGCATCGTTGATAAACGTTCCCTGATTTTTAATCTCGGTAAATTTATAGCCCGGCAAAGCTTTGGTAATCGATTCAAAAGCTTCGTTTAGCTGATCGACAGCTTTTACAGTATTGTAATGCGGTTCTTTGTAGATAGAAAGCCCAATGCACCTTTTGCCATTGAGTGTTACAATTGTTTCAGGATCTTTGTTAACCACCGTAACTTTGGCAATATCGTGCAGATAAACCGGCACTTGCTTGGTTGTTCCGTCAAGTTGTTCTTCCGATTTCAGTCCAACAATCATTTGCTCAAGGTCAGACGGAGAGGAAATCATACTAACGCCTTTAACGCTATAGTTTACACCATTTTCTTCAATTGAACCGCCCGAAACATTTCGGTTAAAACTTTGAATTTTTGAACTAAGTTCCGATGCAGTAATCCCATAAGCTTCAAGTAAATAGGGATTTGTTTCAACAAGCAACTCAGCCACTTCTTCACCGGCCAAAGTCACATCGGCAACACCTTCGAGCCGGATGAGCTCGTTACGGATGTAGTTTTCGGCCACTTTTCGCACCTCGTCGAGGTTTGACATACTTTCGTTTTCCAACGCCACCACCATAACGGGCGAAGAATTAGGATCGTATTGCGAAATGCTTATAGCATCGATATCGGAATTTTGAGAATAGGACGACATGGCTTTTTGAAGGTCGAGAAACGCTTCGTCCATATCTTTTCCCCAGGAATATTCAACAGTGATACGCGCAGTGCCCACCTTGGTCACCGAAGTAACATCAGCCACATCGCTTTGACGGAGTGCCTGTGCTTCAATGTTTTTTACATACAGGTTTTCAATCTCTTCGGGAGGGCGATTTCCGGCTTCCATCTCAATAAATAAACGAGGATTGTTCATCTCGGGAAAGAGATCGACACCAAGTTTTGTAAATGAGATATATCCCAACAACACCACCGCCAATACCATCATAAGAACAGTAACCGGGTTGTTGACTGAGAATTGTGTTATTTTCTTCATTTGCTGCGATATAATGAGTAATGAGATATTAGTATTGAGTATTAAGACGTCTTGATACTTTGTACTTAATACTTTGTACTACTTCTGTACTTTAACTTTTGTACGGTTCGAAAGCATTTCGTAGCCTTCGGTAACCAGTTTTTCGCCTGTATTTAACCCGCTGATGATTTCGACTTCGGTATCGGTTTCAATTCCGGTAATTACTTTTTTCTCCTGAGCAGCATTGCGTTCAACCACAAACACCACTTTCCCACCACGACGGTTTTGAATTACATCGCGGTCAATAACAATGGCACTATCGCGTTTTTCTACCACAATGTCGGCTTTCACAAACATACCGGGACGCATTTTCAAATCGGGATTGTTTACCTTCATTACCCCTTCGAATGTGCGGGTTGTTTCGTTTATTGCAGGTGAAAGCTCTGTAATTACAGCTTTCAGCGTATCGTCCTTAAGGTTGTAGTTGGTCACAAAAGCTTCTTGTCCAAGCGTTACGGTTGAAATGAATTTTTCAGGAAACTGAACATTCAACATCAACGTGGCATAATCCATCACTTTCAGCACTTTGGTTCCACTGGCCACTTTTGTATTATTTGTGAAATAAGGCAACGAAACAATCACCCCGTCGAAAGGCGCGGCAATACCCAATTTCTGGTTTTGAAGTGTTGCATTTTCATAGTCGTATTTCGAGTTGAGATAGCTTACTTCGGCATTCTTCAACTCACTTAGCGTAACGCCACCTTTATCGTATAACGACTGTTGCTTTTCGTACTCCTGCTTTGAATTTTCGAGGTCGAGCTTTTTGGCATCGATACGGGTGCTGATAAGGTATTCCTGATTTTCGAGTGCAATAATCATCTCGCCTTTGTTTACCCTGTCGCCCATTTTATATGGTGCCCCAGTACGCGGGTTACGGTTAAGTTTGTAATTCCCTTGCGCTTCGGAAGAGAGCTCGATGCTGCCTGTTGGAGTAACAGTTCCATTTATCGTCAGCGTGTTGTAGATGGGCTTTTTTACCACATCGGTAAGGCGAACAGGTACGCTCACATCGGCACCCTGTGTGGTTTGTTCGTTGCGGCAACCACTAAAAACGGCTGCGGCTAATACGACTATCAATGCTAATTTTTTCATAATTATGGTGGTTTATTTATTTTCAAATTCTGCTGAATACTCTTTCGGAACGATGGATTGGTTGGTCTCAAAATCCCACAAGGTTTGAATTTTCAGGTTCAACAGTTCAAGTTTATAGTTGATGAGCGCATTGGTGAGCTCGTTCTTTTTCGACGAAAGCTGATTTTGGTACAAGCTCAAATCCATACTGGTGAGGTCGCCATTTTCATATTTTTCGAGGTTGAGTTCATATGTAAGTTGAGCATTTTCAACACTTTTTTTTGCAATTTCGATTTGATTGACTAAGTTTTGCAAATTGCGCAATACCTGGCGAATGTTCATTTCGATGTCGATTTTTTCATTTTCGAGGTTCAACTCCTGAACTTTAAGCGAAGCTTCGGCTGCTTTCATGTTCGACCGTTTTTGTCCCCAGTCCCAAATAGGAATTCCAAAACTCAGCTCTACAGCCTGATTATCGGTGGGTGAATTGAATACTTTCGCAAGGCTCGAATTGTCGCCAATTAAACCCACCGAAAGCGAAACATTTCCCTTGAACTCGTTCGATGCATCTATTTTTATAAGATTGAACTGAGCCGTTTCAATATCAATTTCACGCTGACGAAGTTCCATTCGCTGTTTCAGTGCATATTGAATGGCATCTTCCATCGCGACATCAACTTGTTTTACTTCAACATTTGCAAGCACATCGATCGGGCTATCCAACTTTGAACCAATTACCTGCTTCAGTTGATCTTTGGCATTTTCGAGCGCCACTTCAGCATTGTATACCGAAGAACGTGCATTTGCAAAGTTCAACTCAGCCTGCCAAAACTCTTCGCGGGCCGATAGCCCGGCATCAACTTTATTCTTGATTATATCGTACGACTTTTGTTGATTAACCAGCTCTTCTTTACTGATTTGCAAACTCTGCTGTTGCTGATAAACCTGATAAAAATACTGGCTCACCATCCGTTCGATGTTCAATTTTTGCATGGCATAACTCAACAAAGTATTTTCGAGGTCGAGCTCCAATTCGCGCAAATTCATCTTTGTGCGGTTGTATGTGAATATGGGCTGATCGAACATCAAACGCACATTATTGCTGAATGAATTAACAGCCGCATTATCATTCAATGTATTACTCTGAAAACCAAAAGCATCGATCAACCGAATAGTTCCATCGGTAGCTGTAATGGGCTGTGAAATACTAAACTGGCCTGAAGAACTCATGTTTTTATAATTTCGCCATTCCTGAAAATCTTGATTATACTCCCTTGTTTTGCTGTAAGAAAAAGGACTTACATCGAGAGCAAATTTCGATTTCAACGAAGCTTTTTGTGCATTGAGCGACTCGCGACTGCGAATCAAATTGTACTTCGACTGTCGAATTGACGGACTATTCTGATAAGCGACCTCAAGTGTTTTTTCGAGGGTAAACAAATCCTGTCCAAAAGCACTTCCTGCCTGAACCATCAGCAGAAAAGTTAGTACCTGAAACCATTTAATGTTCTTCATTATTGTTGTAGTTTAAATTATCGGTTTAATGTTGCGGAACCCATTTTACAGCATCGGCCACTACGCGGTCGGCACCACCAGCATCGGAAAGTGAAACCACGGCGGTATCGGCTGAGATATAAAAAGAGCCCAACAAGTTCCATCCGCTTTCAAAATCTTTTACTTCGATTTCTATTTTATCCACGCCATCGTCGTGATGAACGGTGTAAATGAATTTTCCTTCGGGATCGTTATTTCCACCATCGGGGCCACCCCGCCGGGGGCCAAATCGCCTTTGCGCAGCTTGCCACACATACACATCGTAATAGGCAGCTTCGGGCAGTTTCTTTTTCCAGGTTGCTGTTTTAGTTCCTTCTCCTGAGCGCACAACATATGCTGAATGTTCTGTTTTTCCAAAATAATCGGAATTTGCCGAAAGGCTCCACGTATTTGGTGGTGGGCCAAAACCTTGCCCAACAAATTTTGATTCTTCTTCCTTGTTCCACTTGGCAACCATTTTTCGAATAGGGTTTTGCTGTGCCGGATCGAACGATGAAAAACCGTCTTCAGTATTGTCGGTTACCAAATCGCCCGGAACATCTAATTCAACAGGTTTATCCGAAATTGTTTCCAACTCTTCGGGTGCAATTTTTTCTTCCTTGATGGTATTTAACCCAAAAACCATTGTCTTGGACGGAATATTTTCAGAAACCAACGTGTTGATAATTACAGAACGGGGAGATTCGGAAAGTACAATTTGCAATTCTTTGGTTTGATTCCCTTCAATCAGAAAAATGCGATCTTCAGGATCAGATTGTGTTCCGCCACCACCGCCAAAAGGACCAAAGCCGCCGCCAGCTCCCATTTGAAACGTATATTTTACCAAACCGGGAACAATGCTAAAATTGGTTACTTTCGTTTTTGCCACGTATACCACTTGTGATTTCCCAATCACCTCGTATACCTTAATTTCGCCAAATCCAAACGATGGCAAACTAGTGGCATTGTACCAATCGGTGATAAAATTATTCATATCAATGTTCATTTGCGAAGCCATGTTCCCGGCCAAATCACTGTACTTTATCTCTTTATAACTATTGTTATAGAGATAATCGAGCAGGAATTTATTGAAATCGGTACCCGATGTTTGTTTTTCCATGTAGGTGAGCAAATATGCACCTTTTACTTTCAGCACACGGCTCACAGCTTCTTTGTCATCTTCTTCAGCAATAATTTGCTTCAGGCTTTTTCCTTTCAACTGAATATTCGCCTTTTCGTCGTCGCTAATCCCATTCATTTGCGACCTGAACATCGATCGCGGATCATCATCACCATTTACCAAATAACTTTCAAACGCATAGTTCAACACGGGGCATTCGTCGGAAGTGATGTAATTTACATAGTAAAAATAATTGGGGAAAATACTGTACGGATTGGCTCCTACAGAAGACGAACTTCCTGGGCCAAAACCAGCTTCTTCGCTTGTTGATGCAAAAACACTTTTTAGAAAATTTGTGAATACCCTTGCTTGAATTTCTTTTTCAGACAAGCCCTCTTTGTTTCGTTCACCGTCACGCTTTATCCTGCGGGTACTCGAATTAAAATCGACTGGCCTTACATTGAAACCCAACTCTGGAAAAAATACCATTTGGGGCTGACTTGAAGCCAATGTAGAAGTCCATGAATGCGGTTGAGCATTAAATTGCACCGGGGTTTCAACCAAATTGAAACGAGTATAGGGATAATACATCTGCAACGGACGCTCGTAATCGTCTAAAAATTCGGTAATCAATGTTACCGTTGTGTCGCCCAATGCCGAAAGGGGTTTTTTGAAAAAATCATGCCCTTCGATATAATCCAACGCAATTTTTATCCCTTTGATATCGACGGTTTTCTCTTTGAATTTGGCAATGGCCAACGAAATTTGCGGAAGCGGATCGCGGTTGCTAAAATGGAATGTGAGACTGTCTGACGTTTCGCGCTCTCCCTGAGATACAGGAAGCATCCCCTTTTTGGTGGTCACCGCCAAATCGAAACGGGTAAACTGCTGACGGAACACCGCAGGATGCAATGGATCGTAGGCCACACCAGGAACAGGGTACCAAAGCAACTCTTTGGTGAGCAATACATAGTTTGAATTGTAAAATCCATATCGATGATCGACTTTCAAGGTCGAAGCCGATTCGTATCCATAAACATCGGCAGTTTCACCATCGAGATAAGCCACATCAAAATCTGGGATTCCAGAATAAAACATCGTTATCTCAATGTCTTCGTTCAGCCCCAATGGGCTCGTTGGAACCACCTTCACCAATAATGTTTCCTGTTTAAATTGAAGTTCGGTTTCAGCAATTGTCACTTTTTCAACCGTAAAACCAGGATTTATACTGAAAAGAAGAGTATCGAGCGGAACATTGTTTTTATTCCGCAAACTCATTTTCGATTGTGCTTTTATTTTATTGCCAACTTCAATATTTATCGAAGCCTTGCGCATGAGCGGGATTTTCTGGTTAAAGTTGGCCGAACTCACCGCTGCAAATTCTTTTCTTTCTTTAATTTTTCCATTCAGGCTGCTACTTTGAATCCAAAATCCGAACGCAGAAACCACAAGTACAACTGTTGTTGCTATTGCAAAAACAACATTCGAGATGGCTTTGTTGGGTTTACGTTTTAACCGCCAAATGGTGAACAGCATAAAGCCGATACCTGTTACGAAGTAGGTTCCCCTATGTAGTAATATCTTATTCCAGTCGCCAAAACCTATGATGTCGGAATAAGCCATTGGAAATTTAAAGGCCATATAATCGAACAAGTAGCCCGATTTGTCGGCCAAATAGAACAAAATGAGTGCAATATAGCCCAGTAACAAAATGAAGGTGATGGACTGGTTTTGCAGAATAGTCATCAATGCAAACGATAACCCAATAATGAATACCAATGTGGGTAAACTCATCAGAAAGAAATACCAAAGAATGGGTACAAACTGAAAAGCAACCTGATCAGATGCCAAAAGGAATATGGATGTAAGTATAATGACCAACAAATTGAGAATCACAAAAACTGAAAGCAATCCCAACGTTTTCCCTGTCAGGTATTCGAAATTAGACATTGGTCGAATAAACAACACTTCGGAGGTATCGAGTTTTTTATCGCGTTTCAGAAAATCGGATGCTAGGAAAACGGCAATAATCGACTGAAAAATATTGAGCAAAAACATGTTATTGTAGAGCAGAGCTGTGGGCAAACTGCGAAAAGTCCAGGTAAACGGGTTGCGGTCGAAAAGCACAATTCCGCTATACATACCAATAACAAACAAGGAAAGGATCGCAAAGATGCGAAAGAACCAACTCCGCAACAGAATGCGCCGCTCATATTTTGCAATTGACCCAATGGTATAGAAATCAAGCATAGTATTGCTGTTAATGGGTTAATATTGATTCTACCTTTTGCTCCATATAATAAACATAGGCATGTTCCAGGTTTGGTTCAATCAACTCCGAAGGATATCCGTTTGGTGATTCGGCTACAACTTCAAGGTCCCAGCCTCCCACCGATGGAATGGTAGAAATCACATTGAAATTCACATTCACCTCGTCGAATTGTTCGTGCGTGGCATGTATGCGCCACACTTTTCCTTTCGCTTCGTTCATCAATGCTTCGGGCGAACCACTGTACACCACATCTCCACTTTTAAGCAAAGCCATTTGGGTACAGGTACTCGAAATATCGCCCACAATGTGGGTACTTAAAATAATGATCACATCGCGGGTACTTATTTTGGTGAGCAAGTTACGGAAGCGGATACGTTCGTCGGGGTCAAGTCCGGTAGTTGGCTCATCAACAATAATGATTTTGGGGTCACCTATTAGTGCTTGAGCAATCCCAAGTCTACGTTTCATCCCGCCCGACAAATTGTTGGCATAACGCTCACGCGCTTCAAAAAGACCAACTTCTTCGAGCATTTCGTCAATAGAATCTCGTCGTTTTTGTTTGTCCTTCACACCTCCCAAGCGGGCGGTATAATCGAGAAACTCCCAAGTTTTCAATTTTGGGAACGAACTAAAATCCTGTGGAAGGTAGCCAGTCATCGAACGAATTTCCTTGCGGTGCTTGTCCAGCTCCATCCCATTTACAAGCACCCTGCCCGATGTAGGTTGCATTAACGAAACCAAAATGCGCATAAGGGTTGATTTCCCGGCACCATTGGCACCCAGTAATCCAAACATTCCGTTTTCAATTTCGATGTTTACCTCTTTTAGGGCTTTGTGCCCGTTGCCATAAATTTTTGTTAGGTTCTGAATGGAAATGTCCACGTTAGTTCATTTTGATAATCATGTTCATAGATTGTGGCCTTGCCAAAAGGTTTAACGGTTAGTAAGCTTTATCTGGTATTTATTACAGTATAAAGCGATATGTTGTATAACAAAATAAGCAATCGTGCTTCGAAGTGAAAAAAAACAAATGAAGAAACAAGGCGGACTACAACAGCCAAGCCTCAGTAAAACGATAAAAAACAACACAATAGAACTATTCTTCTTATTCAGAAAAATGGATTCTTACAGCAAGATTATGGGTTAAAAAGGTTTGCGATGGTCTTAGATCTTTCTAATTTAAAAAGACAAAAGGTTAAAACCTGATCCCCAAAAACAGGGTTGCTGTATTTGTTCTATAAATATTGCTGTGAGGGCTGTTAAGACGGTTCTTTTGCTCGGCAATACTGTACTTGTAATTACTATAGTTCTGTTCTTCGATGATGAGATTCAAATACGACTCAACCCTTAAATTGCTGTAAATCGAAAATTTAGGCGTCACAGAATAATCGATCCCCAAATCGAAAAACCATCCTTCTTTTTGAAAATTATGAAGAAAGAAACCTCTTTGTCGATACTCTTTTTCATAATCAAGCAACCCATTTTCAACAGGAACTGTATTAACTGCCGAATTTATTATAAGAGCGAACTCTTTTCCCACTCCAATTGAAGGAGATAATTTTTTCCCAGATAGCTTATACCTTAACGACAACGGGACTCCCAGCTTTGTTGAACTGATGTTGATATCGGTATAAATCCATGGTAGGTTGATAAACCCTTGATTGTAGTTTAGTCGGTTATAAATAAACTCTGCTTGAAATGACAACCTTTCGTTCAACATTGGCATGGGTGCATTTACAAACACCCCAACAGGTGTTGATGTTAAAATATTCGATTGGATATTTGAGGATAGAAAATCTATTCTTGAAAGTTGCACCCCTGTAAAAAACCCAATTGTTGGCTTTGCTAAATTCAAATTCTTCTCGTAGCGAATACACGCATCTTGTTTACAAGTGCAATTCAAATAGTCTTTTGTTACTTGCATTAATGGTTTGGTTTCATAATCAACCTCACTGATTTTCTTTTTCATCTCCTTGCAATCCTTAAAAACCGACTCTAATGTATCCTTGTAAATCTCTACATTGAAATCATAGAATTTCGAAGGTACATTCCAGCTATCCGATGGCTCTTCTAAAGTGTAAAATTCACTCAGCAGCCCTACAATTTTCCCATCTTCTTTTTCAATAAAGTAGCACATGTCGCTTTCCCTCCAAAAATGGTACAGATTAACCTTACCCTCTAAAAGCACCTCGGCAAAAGCAGTTTGATATTTTTCTTTATGCATTACTTCCAACGATCGATAGTGCTTTCCATTGATGAAACAGTACGATTTAATTTCACTTGGAGAATAGTTAATTGACTTCCCTTTTCGATCTACTTTAAACTGGCACATTTTAGCATTCCCAATTTCACCCCTATCTTTGATCAAGCCACAAATGGTATCCTTTTCTAAGGTTACAACATAACCTTTTTGGTAACAGAGCTGTCCGTTTGCGCAAAAAGCACCAATTAAAAGAAGAAACAAAAAGGATATTTTCAGATTTATCTTCATAGCTTAGACTTATTTATTTTTTAGACCTCAGCAATAAACACCATAAAAGTAATAAATTAAGCATTAGGATTAAAAATCAACCTGCTCTTTACATGGATATTACCTACGACAACCTTATCATAATTCACCCTTATCAATAAACATGGAAATACGGACCGATTGTGATAAAAAAAGCCGAACAACTTGCCCGGCTTTGAATTATAAATTATCAACTACAAAATCTTAACTTTTGTACCTCAGCCATTTGCCCAACTCTTTCCACGTTGGTTTTTTGCCATACATCAGAATACCAGTACGGTAAATTTTAGCAGCCATCCAAATGATGCCGTAAGTAGAAAGGATAAGGATAACAATAGAAATCACAATTTCGTACCACGGCACTCCAAACGGAATTCTTACCATCATGATAATTGGTGATGTAAATGGGATCATCGACCCCCAAATAGCCAATGCCCCTTCGGGATTTTTAACAACATTCACAAGCATTATAATTGCCACAATAAGAGGAATGGTAATGGGCAGCATAAACTGCTGCATATCTTCTTCGGAATCGACAGCCGAAGCTACCGCAGCCATCATTGAACTGTACAACAGATAGCCCAGAATAAAGAAAATAAGGAAACAACCGATTATGACTGGGAAATTGATTCCTTCTATCTGCTCCACAATCTGGTCGAACTGGTTTGGTTCAATATTTTGCATAATTTGAGCAGTAGCCTGGTTGCCACCACCCATCATCACATTTTGACTTTGAGACTGAACCAGTTGTTGCATATTTGCATCGGAGCCAAACATTGACTTAACGCCGGCAAATATTCCAGCCATCAAAACCACCCAAATCAAAACCTGGGTTAAACCAACAGCAGCAAGTCCAAGTATCTTTCCCATCATCAGTTGTACCGGTTTCACCGAAGATATGATTACCTCAACAATTCGGTTTTGTTTCTCTTCCAGCACACCACGCATAACCATGCTGCCATACATAAACACAAACATATAAATGATAAAACCAGCAGCCCAACCTACGCCCATGGCAATTTCAGTCGATCCTTTTTTACTTTCTCCACCTTCGCCCATTTTAATGGTTTCAATGCTGATTTTTGTTTTAGTGCGTTCCATCTGCTCTTTTAAATCAGATATCCCAACACGTTCAATCAGCTCTTCAAGTTTCTGGTTTTCAAGTTTCTTCTCTAATTGATTATCGATATGGTTTTTAACATCGAGGTTGATCTGTTTCGACGAATAGACAAGGGCTTTGTTACTGATAAGTATATTTGTAGGAATCTCAAGTAACGCATAATATTCATTGCTACTCAAATTATCTTTCACATTGCTAAACTCCTCCTCCTTAATAAAGACAAATTTTGTCGATTTTGAACCTTCCAACTGACCAAGGAATAGGGTTGAGCGGTCAAGAACGGCTACTTTTTCTTCTTTATCATTCTCACGAGTAGCCAAATAGCTAGGCAAGAACATGAGGGCACCAAATAAAATTGGCATCAAAAGGGTTAAAATCAGGAACGATTTTTTTGTTACCCGGGTAAGGTATTCCCGCTTAAGTATAATGAGTGTTTTATTCATTTGATATTGGTTTTATTGGTTGTTTTCTTCAACAACATGAATAAAAACTTCGTTCATGCTGGGAATTCGTTCGTTGAACGAAACAATTTCAACATGCGGCGCAATTTTCATCAATAAATCGTTGTTCGAGTTGCCATTTAAATACTTAATGGTCATTTCGTTTACATGGGTCATTTCTTTGTGTGTTAGAATGTCGTAATTATGACCCAATTCAGAGGTTAAAATCCCGAAATCACCTCTATAGGCAATGTCGAAAGTATTGGTTTTGTATTTATCTTTTACGTCGTAAATATTGCCATCAAGAATTTTTTTCGATTTATTGAGAAGGGCAATGTGATCACAAATTTCTTCAACCGACCCCATGTTATGCGTCGAAAAGATAATTGTTGCACCTTTTTCTCGAAGGCTAAGTATTTCCTGCTTCAACAAATTGGTGTTAATGGGATCGAAACCAGTAAAAGGTTCATCGAATATAAGCAATTGTGGTTCGTGCAAAATGGTGCATATAAACTGCACTTTTTGTTGCATCCCTTTCGAAAGATCCATCAGCTTTTTATCCCACCAACTTTGAATCTCAAACTTCTCAAACCAATATTTTAAGCGTTTCAATGCAGTACGCCGGTCAAGTCCTTTAAGCTGCGCAAGGTAAAGAGCCTGCTCCCCTACTTTCATTTTTTTATACAATCCTCGCTCTTCGGGTAGGTAACCAATGTTATAAATGTCGCTCGCCTTAAGCGGACGTCCGTTGAAATACACTTGCCCACTGTCTGGGGCCGTAATTTGGTTGATAATGCGGATAAGAGTAGTTTTTCCGGCACCATTAGGACCAAGCAGACCAAATACCTGCCCCTGTTCAATACTTATTGAAACATCGGTAAGGGCCTGATATCCTGAATAATTTTTGTTTACATTTTCGGCTCTAAAAAATTCCATATTAATGTATTTTCATTTCTTTTAGTAATTGGTCAACGAACTTAACAATTTATTACAAATTCGCATTTGATTTTTATTCAACCAAAATTCTAACATTTCAACTAATATCAAAATTTTAACTGAAAATAGTTTCATTTGAGGCAGGCCAGGAAAGTCTTGAGGATAAGTTATTTTAATACCTAACAATTGATCGCGGGGTTGTGCTTTCGAATATGTGCAGCACAGCAAAATGCAGACAGCAACAATAACACTGATTTATTCATTGACAGGAAAAAGGGTTTAGAAACCTTAAGCGTCAACGAAGATATGAAAAACAGTAAAGTTGTTTTATTTTAATCGATTAAGGCTTGTAGATAATTTTTACAAGAAGGGGTTTAATCAACGATAAAAAAATGTAAAGGATAACTACAAATGGAAATCCTTCAAGTTTCAACAACACAAGAATCAACAGTGAACTAAATAAGAATATAAAGCGAATTGAATTATCTTTTCCTTTAAATTTTTTAAACTTAAGAGAGAACAATGGGATCTCGGAAACTAATAAGAATGAGAAAATTACAATCATTATTGAAACAGCCAACGGGTTGTTAACATAGTGCCAAACACCTACAGGCCTATAAGTTAATATCCAAGCCAACGAAGCAAAGAAAACACCAGCCGCCGGTGTAGGTAATCCAATAAATGACTCCTTTTGCCGGGTATCGATATTAAACTTGGCCAATCGTAATGCTGAGAAAACGGGAATCATAAGAGGTATAACATAATAAAACCATTGCAAAGCATTGAATTTACCGATGGTTGAAACCTTGTCAAAAAGAAAGACTTCTTGAATTGCAAACATCATAGCACCAGGCAAAAACCCAAAAGTTATAACATCGGCCAACGAATCCAATTCTTTGCCAAAATCGCCCGAAACTTTAAGCAACCGTGCTACAAAACCGTCGACAAAATCGAACAATGCACCACCAAAAAGTAACAACATAGCAAACTGAATTTTTCCGTTCAGTGCCAAAACAACACCAATAACACCACATATTAAATTGAATGTGGTAAACATACTAGGCACAAAACTGTACCATTTATTTGATGAAACCTCAGTCATTTTTAAAACTTGCAATTATCGATTGTGAACCTACAGTTTTTTGGTTTAATTCTACTTTAATATCCACATTTGTGGGTAAAAACAGGTCGACACGGGAACCAAATTTGATAAACCCCAAATGTCCGTTTTGTTTAACGTTGATTCCTTCTTTGGCATAACTAACAACACGACGGGCGACTGCACCAGCAATTTGACGGACTAAAATTTGTTGTCCGTTTTGGGTTTCAATCACAACCGTTGATCGTTCATTATGTGTCGACGATTTAGGAGCCCATGCCACCAAATGGCTTCCTCTTTGGATGTTGGCTTTCAAAATTTTTCCGCCTACAGGATACCAGTTCATGTGCACATTTAAAGGCGACATAAATATTGAAACCTGAATACGTTCATCGTTAAAGAATTCCGATTCTACTCTTTTTTCAATAACCACTACGGTTCCGTCGCAAGGAGCCATTATCGAACCTTCATCGGTAATATAAGGGCGATCGACCACACGGAAAAAGTACATCACAAACAAGAAAAAAGCTAACGAAAGAAAAGCAATTAGGCAAGTAAAATACACATTACCAATTAATTTTGCCACCAAATAAGTTACTGCTGCAATGAAAATTGCAACAATCAATAACGAAACTCTTCCTTCTTTGTGTATCCTCAACATATTAAAATCAGTTTAAAATTAAAGTGATATAAATATAGTAAACAGGAGCAGCAAGCAGCATACTATCGAACCGATCAAGCAAACCTCCATGCCCAGGCATTATAGCACCCGAATCTTTCACATGAAAATGCCGTTTGATCATCGATTCAATTAAGTCGCCCAAAGTACCTGCAACAACTGTAATCAGACTTAAAACAATAGCATCGACAAAACCCAATACATTTAAAATACGAAACATAACAACTGAAACCACCATAGTGAGCAATGCCCCACCAACAGCTCCCTCCCAAGTTTTCTTTGGAGAAATACGTTCAATCATTTTATGTTTTCCAAGCCAACTTCCAAATAAATATGCACCTGAATCGTTTGCCCAAAGCAATATAAATAAGCACAATAAAACTTCGGGCATGTATTTTTCAGGTTGAAGTTGAATTGGAGTTACAATAAAATTCAACATTGAAAAAGGGAACGCAATATAGACTATCCCCAAAATGGTATACGCAATATTCTGAACCGTGCGTTCACCTCCTTTAATGAGCTCAACAATGGGAACAAGCATCAGCAGTGGTATCATTCCCAGAAAAATGTCAGCAGTAACAAGCTTCATATCGTACAAAAAGAACGACACAAAAAGATAAATGGCAGTCAAAATCCCCAAAATAAACTGAGGCTTCACTCCATCGTTTTTACTAAGACGGTAAAATTCGTAAAGAGTATAAGCCAACACCAATGTAAAGAAAGCAAAGAATGTGTATTTGCTAATCAGTATGCTTCCAACAGTAAGAACAACATAAACTAACCCAGAAAGGGTTCTTATAAGTAATTTTTTCAATCTTTGAGTTCTTTTAAAATTTCAACAGCTTTTTCTTCATCGGCTTCATTTACATAAACTTCGATATCACCTATCTGAATAAATTCTGAATCTTTATGATTCATGATTACCGAATTGATCTCGCTATTTTCCAGTAATTCCTTTGCAATTTCGGCCTGATATAATTCACCGGTCAAAAATACTTGTTTCCAATCTTTTTCCATGACTTTTCTTTTTAATGTTCGAATTTATATTCAAGTTAAAAAAAAATTACTTCTCTTGAACATGGGACGATTAAAACAAGTGCTTTTTCGCAAAAATAAAACCCGCAAAGAAGTCTGTTCTTTCACGGGTTTTCTATTTTTTAAATTTTTACAATTTTAAAATCTGATAATGAGTTTTTTATCCTTCAATTTTTTCTTCAGAAACGATTGATGTTGGCTCTTTATCTTCGGCAAACACCTTAATAGAGGTTACCGGTTCTTCCAACAGTTTCCTTTCATGGCCTGGACGTTGTCCAAAAATTTGCTCTAAATCTTCGGTGAAAAGCACCTCTTTTTCGAGTAGTCTTTCGGCTAAAACTCTGTGCCCCTCAGCATTATCTAAAAGCACCTTCTTCGCTCTAACATAAGCTTCATCAATTAGGTTTTTAATTTCAGCATCAATCAACTCAGCCGTTTTTTCGCTATAAGGCTTGGTAAATCCGTAATCCGATTGGCCAGAAGAATCGTAGTAACTTAAATTACCCACTTTCTCACTCATGCCAAAATAGCAAACCATGGCATAAGCCTGTTTGGTTACGCGCTCAAGATCATTTTGTGCACCCGATGAAATTTTATTGAATGACAATTCTTCGGCAGCACGCCCACCAAGTGTTGCACACATTTCGTCGAGCATTTGGTCTTTAGTTGTAATCGAACGTTCTTCGGGCAAATACCAAGCAGCACCCAGTGCTTTCCCGCGCGGAACGATAGTTACCTTTACCAAAGGATGCGCATATTCGAGCAACCAGCTAACTGAAGCATGACCCGCTTCGTGATAAGCAATTGTTTTCTTTTCGTCAACCGAAATAATTTT
>Ga0209373_10002220_pt1 | contig 20005 bp, 17 predicted proteins | sample Higcelweek5metaG_FD_187173 | JGI IMG/M metagenome (GOLD analysis project Ga0209373, IMG submission 187173) | Freshwater pond sediment microbial communities from the University of Edinburgh, under environmental carbon perturbations - High... | ecosystem: Environmental > Aquatic > Freshwater >... | reverse complement strand
CCAAGATTGATAGCCGTAGCCGTGTCACCGGCTGCAAAAACACCCGCGCCCGCCGTCAGGCAAAGCACCAGTGCGGCAGACAAAAAAGTGATCAAAGATTTCTTTTGTTTCAACATACAACATCTCCTTGAAGCTAAAAATATGTCTTTCTTTGCGTAGAATGGAATACCGTGTATATACATATTAATCAGAAAAAATACTAGACTTCATCATAGCGCATCCGTCCCCCGAATGGAAGATGAATTCATCCCCGATACGAGAAAAATCCTCTCACAAGGGACTTTTCAAGGAACATACAGGACAAATTGTGCATTCGTTCAGCTTGATTCGCGAAAAGAAGGTGCCGCGAAAATGAAACGATAACGGAGAGAAGGCGCTGTCAGGAGAAACGCCTTGATAATCTCCAGAAAAATTCCGGGAGGCGCATATCCGGTCGGAACATATTCTACTTCTTTATCCTGAAAAGAAACTGGCGAAATCCACTAACCCAAATGAATGAATAAGGGCAGAGATCTATATGACTATGTCTTCTATCGGTCCAGATCCATTCCGGTGAACCTCCCGCATCTTACGGAACGTTTAAGGCAGTCCGGTTATGTCAACGAGAAAGAAAGCCTTTCGATCGATGACGTGAAGGAAATACTTCGTGACCGATTCAGGAGAATAGATTACGAACAGGCGAAGGAAGATGTCCTTCCGTTTATAAAAAATCCCAGGACACTGGATGTCTGGAAAGCAGAGTTCTTTCGCGATATTACAGCGGGACTTAAGGCAAGCGAGTAAATGAACGGATATCAGCAGGAATCCTACCCCGCCTTCCGCACCACCACATTGAGCCATTTCTCCTCGGCTCTCCCGGGCCTCACGTCACTCGTGATTCGCGTCTCGACGGTCTCGAATTCCGGGAAGTCCGCGATCAGATTCGCGAAGCCCGCCTCATCCAGATCGGTAAAATACCGCCCGTTCCTCTCGCCCTCGAAAACACCGTATTTGAAAGACGCGTAGAAGAATCCGCCCCTTTTAAGCGCACGTGAAATCCTCGCGAACACGCCGGGAAGGCGCTCCGACGGCACATGAAGGATCGAGGCACACGCCCAGACACCGTCAAATTCCTCCTCGAAATCCAGCTCCTCGAAGGTCCGGCACAGGACCTCCTGCCCGATCAGCGAAGAGGCGATCTTACAGAACTCTCTTGAGCCGTCGACGGCGACCACCTCATAGCCCTTATCGAGAAAAAGCCTGCTGTCGCGTCCGGATCCGCAGCCGAGATCCAGAATGCGGCCGCCCGCCGGCAGATGCGAGAGAAAGAGCGCGTGCAGCTCGCCGACATCCGCATCTCTGGTATCCGCGGCAAATTCTTCGGCGATCCGGTCATAGTAATCCAGGGTCTTATCCATGTGAAAGGTTCTCCTTCATTGCTTTTCTGAGCGGCTCGCTGGTTACCGGATTGTTCTCTAGAATGTTGCCTCCTCGACCGAGGGTTTTTCCCAGCGATTGATGAGCTTCCATACTCCATTTAGATTAACTTCCGGGTTGTACCATAACAATGTATTATTGGCCTCAAATGATCCGGCACCTCTTCCAGTTTTACCGGAACATTATCCAATTTGATATCGCGTAAATTCACCAATTTTGACAAATCCGGCAATGATGTAATGTTTTTTAGATCTTGTAAACGCAATGATTCCAAACCCAATAATGTGCTGATAAACGAGATATCCTCCAGATTCATAATTCTCCACAATTCCAAATGCTTGAGGTTATGAAAATCTCGAAGAGAGCTTAAATCTGTCATGCCACACAGGTGAATCGCGAGTGATTCCAGATTTTTGTCACGAAGGAACTCAAAATCCTTCAGCTTTATGCCTCGGATTATAAGATCTCTTAGTTCGGGTAAATTACTAATTTCTTCGATATTCTTCTTTGCTTTTTTTCCGAGATATAGAGTATTCAGTTTTGAGTAACGCAGCAGCCATTTACAATCAAAATTGATACTTCCACCCATTGTATCTGCAGATATACTCAACTTCTCGATGTCTTCCGGCATGTTTTGTAGAAAACTATAATCCCGCAAATCGAATAATGACAGATCAAGGACCTTTAACCCCGCTAAATCAGGCAAAATGTTGCAATCAAACATGTCTGTCTTTCCCTTCAAAGATACATCGATTGCTAATTTCTTCATGTTTTTCATATCTCTTAAGACGGACAAATCAAATTTATCTACCCAATAAAATGCATAGATTCGAAAATACATATCCGGTCGTCTTGACAACATTTTATCGATCAGATAGAAGGCTTCCGTTTGAAGTGGCTCATGAATCTGAATGTATTTGAGCATCCGATCATTAACAATTTCCTCAAATAAATCTTCGTTGATATCCTTATAACCAATATACTTTGTCGCTGCACTCTCCCAGGATTCATTCGCTATATCGATACGATTAGTAAAATTAACCCATGCACCCATATTTGTACCTCATCTGCTGCGATTGATATTCTATCTTTCACCAGTGTTGTCGGACTACCGTGATCTCACTCGTTGTTTTATCTTTGAAATAGTATTCCGTATATTCTTTATATCCTTTTTGGCCGGTGAAAACCATTGGGATATTATCAGTCCCAATTGCCCATCCTGAGCTTTGAATCCAGCGTGGATAAGATTTACCCGCCACAGTGAATGCTTCCTTCAATGCGGTGCGGATTGCCTTTTTGCGTTCACCCTTTTTCATGGTTTCAGGATAAAGCGGGAAAATCCAGCGCACTGCAAATTCTTCTGCTTCACCTCCGGCAAGATATCCTGGAAGGACACTTAACATAAATTCATATTCATTTGAGTAATGCTCTGTCCGTGCGGTTTCGGTATCAATCTGAAAATAGATATCTGATACAATTCCAAAAAAGTATGAAGCGCCTGAAATAGTTCTGACATTGCAAGAATTCAATATTTTTTTAACGGATGGCGGACAATTGCGCCATTCAGCGGAAAGAAAGGTATTCTTTATTGCATATTTGGGGATAAAATCTTCAACCATTGATTTTGGTTGAAACGGTCTATTCTGAGCAACATTTTTCATCACGATTGTTTGTCTTTTTACAGGAATATCATTTTTGATCATGGTGTCAATAATGTTTTGCAGCCATTCCATAACACCATTGGATTTGTCGCATTCGGCTTTAAAAGCAAGAATGTCATTATCTCCATTTACAAAGGCTCGAACTGTATCCTTAATAGAGTCTGTTTCCATTTTGCTTCTCCATAATCTCGTACATAATTATACCGATCGCAAGAAACATGATCATTATATATTAAGCTAGCCGTTCCGATACAAATTTACAGGTGCTGTTCCCTAGAATGCTGCCTCTCCGACCGGCTCCGTTTCCCATCGTTGGATGAGGTTGTTGATGGCAAATGCATCCATGGTTTTTAGGAATGCGATTCGATCAGCCGGCTGGGCGCCCGTCTGCCGCATGAGCGTCTCACGCAGCGGGTGATGGCTCGCGATCAGGAACTCATTCCTCTGATGCAGGCGCTCCAGATACTTCACCGCCGGAACCCTCGCGAACTTGCCGTCCTCGCCGCGATTGCAGGAAGGGCAGGCCAGAACAAGATTCCAGACACCATTCAGATTGATATCCGTCGACAGCGACTGAAGCGTATGAGGGAAAAAGTGATCGACGTCACATCCGGTCTCCGCATGCGTGCCTTGATCGGGAACGCCGTCCGCCGGCAAAGACGCGCCCTGCCGGTACAAAGCATTTTCGCGCGTCAACGGCCGCCCGTCAATAGAGACAAGACCGCCCTCCGACATCCCGCCGCGCGAAAAGCCGTCCGACACGAGACGCGGCTCCGCGTCCTCCAAAACATACGAAGATTCGAACTCGCGAAAAAACGCGTCCGCCGATGCCTTGTCCGCATCGCCGATCGAGATATCCCGATGACAGTAGAAACACTTCCCCTTCTGATAGCCGTTCAGCGCCCCGCGGGCCGACGTCACGGCCTTGCGCCGGAACCGCCCGGACTCGACATACAGAAGCTCGCCCGACTCCATATACTTGACCTCAAGAAGACTCGCCGCGATATTCTGCTCCCAGGCCGTCTCCACCAGACGCCACCTCGACTCGGCTTCCTTCCCGAAATCATCAAAACACCCCATATCCCGGAGCTTAAAAATCTCATCGGTCAGGATAATCTTCTTCGAGCGCGCCAAATAATCCTTCCTGTAAAAAGACACCGGCAAGACGCCGTCATTCACAACATGAAACGCATCGATGACATTCACAAAACCCTTCCTGGCGGTGACATCCAGCAGATCCTCTCGGGACATCGTGCCCTCATTAAAAGCCTTGCACGCGTCCAGAAACGAACTTCGGTTGCTCGTCACCTGCTTCGGTGAATGCGCAATATGCTCACAAAGGTAACGCGAAAAAGGCTCGGCCAACTCCTCCAGCGAAACCTCCGTCCTTCCGGTCGGAGCGATCTCCAGCAAAGACTTCGCCAGCGCGAACTTATACGACGCGACATTCCGCCCGAAAAGAATCACGGAACGCCAATAAGACTCAAGAGACGGCTCCGCCTCCTGAAAAACAGCAATCTGATCCGCCATGTCTGCTCCAAAAATAAAATAAATCAAATAAAATAACGCAAACAACAAACATTATGTGGGTATAGATTAGCATGATTTGGGGATGATTAGTATAGGAAGGTAGCGGGCGGATGGGCATTGTTTGCCTGTGAGTATCCAACCACCAATCTGTTTGTCTTCTTCAGGAACTTGGCAGGGATCGGTCGGTCAAGTTTCCAAGTGATATTCATAGGACTAGACCTGAGCCGGCGATGTGTACCTATGAGATTTCTATAATCCAAAAGTTCATCGGAGACATTGGCTCAATACAAGTGTCAATTAGTAATGTTTTTATCTTTAGGCAAACATTTATCGACAAGTATAATGTCAGAAAAGGAGTATGATGATAGTGTTAATATTAGGTTTATATAAACTTAAAAGATGGCTACGACTGTGTCAGCAATTATCAGTTACGAGAAATTATGAAAGCCGCTAAATTTAAAAGAGATAATCAGAACGCAATTGTGCGAGGTGATACATTTAAGACCAGTCATAGTAGAAAAACTATCAAAGGAGGAACTAACAAACTTGGAATGGCTTATGAAGATATGCAATGTTCTAGGCTTTAGTGCTGTCGACGTTATTGATTCCATACCTGATGCAGTAGATAATAAAAAAGATATTCACAACAAGCAATGTTAATCACAAATTTAAGAAAAACGAGGCGGCTAATATATGACTTTAAAAGTGTTTGAGGCGTTTGCTGGCATTGGAGCGCAAGCCGCTGCTTTAGAGCGAATCGGTGCGAATTTTGAAATTGTTGGCATAAGCGAATGGATGGTCGATGCGGTTATTTGTTACGATGCTATTCGTCATTTTGGCGAAGAAGCCTATGAAGTACCCTCCTATGAAGAACAGATGAATTATCTGTCCCAATTTGATTTCAGTCGTGACTCCGTCCGCAAGACAAACTTAAAACTTCTTGAGCCGGAGGTTGTAGAGCGTCTGTACATAGCGAATAAGCGAAGTAATAATTTCGGGTCAATTTCTCAACTTACTGGAGAAAGAATGCCGAAATGTGATTTGCTTATCTATAGTTTTCCCTGCCAAGACCTTTCTACCGGCGGTAATGGCAAGGGAATGAAAAAAGGTTCAGGCACACGATCGTCTCTATTATGGGAAATCGAACGGCTTCTAAGAGAGCTTCATGCTTATGGGAAATTACCACGTTATCTTCTAATGGAAAACGTTAAAGCGATTCTTTGTGATGCATTCAAAGATGACTTAAAATCTTTCTTAGAGTTCCTTGAATCCATAGGGTATCAAAATGATGAGCCAATGGTATTAAACGCTCTTGATTTCGGGGTTCCTCAAGATAGGGTAAGGGCATTCATTGTGAGCACGCTTGGTGAGCACCTAATTAAGGTTTCAGAATGCATTGGCAAGAGCAAACAAGAACGTAATTTTGATGCAACACAGTTTTTGAGATTGGATTATGAGCGTGAGGTTTTAAAAAATGAGGCTGACATCGCGCAACTGAATGCAACCCCGTCACGGCAAAAAATGTGGGAGATAAACGGTAAAGAGGCTAACAAGGATACCATAATCCGGACAATTACATGCAATATGGATAGGACGCATACCGCCGCTCTGTTTAAATTCGAAGGGGCTCTTGGAAACACTTTCAGACGATTAACTATCCGTGAGGCGTTTCTGTTTATGGGATTTACAGAAGAGGAGTATGAACACACAATTCATTTAGAATTTACATATCGGCGAATGAACAAGCTGATAGGAAATTCTATCGTTGTAAATGTGCTGAAAGAAATATTCCGTGAAATGTTTGTCGGACGATATGGTATTTCCGCTAGACCGGATTCAACGGACTAATAGGAGGGGCTGTCGTGGGGAGAATCATAGTTAAAGAACCGCCTGCTAAGACGCTGATAACCGGTATCCGTGCAATCGGATACAGTTTCTCTACAGCTGTAGCGGATATCATTGATAACTGCATATCCGCGCGCGCACGACGAATCGATGTGTTTAGTGAGGTTGCCAGTGGAGCGTCTTATGTCCAATTTCTTGATAACGGAATTGGCATGAACTACGCGGACTTGGAAAATGCTATGCTTCTTGGTTCAAATCGAGAGGGACGAAAAGACAGCGAATTGGAACTTGGACGCTTTGGGTTAGGTTTAAAATCGGCATCTTTATCACAATGTCGTGTTTTTACTGTTGCAAGCAAAGAAAATGGTAAATGCAATGCCATTACATTTGACTTAAACCTAATTGAAGAGCAAAACAAATGGGATCTTTGTATTTTGGATAATCTTGAAATTTTGGCATTGCCCAACATTGAAAAACTGTTTGAATATGAGTCAGGAACACTAGTAATTTGGCAGGATTTCGATAAGATTGAGAGTTGCTCAAAGAAGTTTGAAGATACATTCCGCGAGATGGTCGCAGAAGCTAAGAAGCATGTGGAATTAGTGTTTCATCGTTTTTTTTCAAGTTATGAAATCTATTTTAATAACAGGCGAATTGAAAAGCGTGATCCATTCCTTACTGGGTCTGCTCCAAGGCAGCAAACGGGACACATGGAACGATTGCGGGTTGGTGGCTACTACATAGAGGTAACTCCATACACACTTCCATTTTGGAATACTATTACTAACGATGAAAAGGCATTGTTAGGTTATCCAAAAAGTATTCATGATGACCAAGGCTTCTACATATACAGAAACAAACGTCTGATTTCTTGGGGTAGTTGGTTTCGAATGGGTTTAAAAAGTGAGCAAAACAAACTCGCCCGTGTTCAAGTTGATATACCATCCGCGTTAGATTCTATTTGGATGTTGGATGTAAAAAAATCATCGGCAAGAATACCGGATGTAATACGAGAGGAGTTGCGTGCTTCTGTTAAAGACTCTTTTGTGCGGAGTAATAAAACTGTGCGATTCCCCGGATTGAAAGAACAGAGCGCCGAAAATCCTGTTTGGGTACGTACAGTCAATATGCATGAGAAAACCGCACTCTACAGTATCAATCGTGACAATCCCCTTGTGACTGAGTTGTTTGAAAATTTGGGACATGGTGAATCGCGATTATTAGAAATTTTGCTTTCTCAAATCGAAACATCCCTGCCCAAGAACTCAATCTGGATTGACCATACCGATGACACATTGCATATTCCAGACAGGGCTGAGGCGAAAGACACCAAGCAACAAATAGAAGAACTGACCGATATATTAGCTATGGCAAAGCTGGAAGACAAAGCGGGATTACTTGAAAGGTTACTGTCAACCGAAACCTACAATAATTTGAAAGAGAGCGCAGATTACATTACAAGGAGGTTGCTTGGTAATGGATAACAATACAAATACTAAGGCGTTAAGTATGCTCGAAGCATTCTTGGAGAAAAAGCCTACTACTCACCAAGATTTAATTGCTCAAGCCGAAACAATACTGCGTGTCATCAAAATTTATCGTACTGATAGAGACTTTAACAGCATTCTTAATGAAGTTGTATCTCGGTACGAGACAAATGTTGGAGTTAAGACCTTCGACCCTGATGTACTTGTCGATAACCCAAGTAGTGATATTTGGTTTACTTCTGAACGAGATACCGAACGCCCATATTTCGAGAGATATCGCGCTTATCTTCGCCAGTCTGGCTGGGACAATGCCGTTATTACTAATTTAGAGGTCAATTGCGAGCGTATCTTATCAAGAAGTGCTAACCCCAAAGGATCCCTTGAGTCATTGGACTCAAAAAAACGTGGTATGGTTATGGGCGATGTACAGGCCGGAAAGACTGCAAATTATCTCGGTCTCATAAATATGGCTTGCGATTACGGATACCATGTCATAGTGCTTCTTGCGGGTTTAACGAACTCCTTACGCAAACAAACCCAGGATCGCGTGGATTTAGGCTTTATTGGTGCATACAGTAATTCAATTGGTAGCGGTATGATAAACTATATAGGGGTTGGGGAAGAGACCCATCAACATTATGCTGTCCCGCTAACAAATACTGACTGGGACTTCAAAAAATTCATACAGAAGAACACAAATTTTCAGGCTTCTGACTCAAACAAGCCGGTTATTCTTGTTGTTAAGAAAAACGCTTCAATTCTTAAAAGCGTGCATGATTGGCTACAACCCGGAGACCATATTTCAGGCAACAGTGTACTTATTATTGATGATGAAGCTGATAATGCATCACCTAACACCAAAAAGCCTGAATACGACTCTTCTGCGGTAAATCGCAGAATACGTGATATTTATAATAAATTTCCAATTGCCTCATACATCGGCTTTACCGCAACGCCGTTCGCAAACATCTTCATTAACCCATATGATGTAAATGATGAAGACCAAGACCTTTTCCCGCACGACTTTATCGTTCAATTGAACGCTCCAGACTATTATTTTGGAAGTGATAGTGTTTTCCCACAAAATGGGACGATCCCTTCTGTTATTAGGGTACTGAACACAGAAGAGCCGAGCTTTATTCCTGTAAAACATAAGAAAGACCAGGTGGTTACCACATTGCCTGAAAGCCTCATAGAAGCAATCTTGTCCTTCTTGTTGAATAATGTCATTAGAACATTGCGTGGTGATAAAAATAAGCATCGTTCTATGATGATAAATGTAACATCGTTAAATGACCCTCAAGAAAGCGTTAGTGACGCAGTAAAGGCATATCTGTCATTACTGCTAAATATTATCGAGCAGGATACTTATAAGCCTGAGCAAGATTTTGTCAAGAACCAAGAAATGAGCAAGCTTCATCGACTGTACACCTTAGGTGATGGAAATGGAAAAGACTTCTATTTTGCTGTACGTAACGAGTATACTTGGCTAGATATTCAACGAAACTTATATGCTGAAATCAAATTATTCGAGACAACAATAATAAATAACCGCTACAGCGGAGATTTTCGTTATGATTATAATACACATTCAGATATCGGTTCGAGAGTCATCGTAATAGGTGGATTTGTTCTTTCGCGAGGACTCACTCTTGAGGGACTTTGTGTCAGCTATTATAGCCGGAGCGCTACGGCATACGACACTTTACTCCAGATGTGTCGTTGGTTTGGATATAGGCCGCGATATCAGGACTTATGTAGGATTTATATGTCTCAGGCAAGTATTGACTGTTTTGGCTCTGTTTTAGACGCTGTCCGAGACTTAAAAGAGCAATTCAGGGAAATGGAACTACAGGGCAAAAAGCCTGAGGACTTTGGTCTTATGGTCAAAGAATCTCCGGCTACGCTTGAGACAACATTACTTGTCACAGCACGTAATAAAATGCACTACACCCAAGTAATTGAGCATTATGTCAATTATGGCGGTGTGTATGCTGATACCTCAAAGCTATTCAAGGAGGTGGAGAAGAATCGAAAAAATCATGCTCTTGTTGATAGATTTATCGGCGAACAGGCAAGTAAAGGATTGAGTTTTGAATATGTAGCAAATCGCTTTATGTTGCGCAGGGTTAGCAAGGACGATATCGCAATGGTATTACGACAAATAACTATTCCGAGCGGGCGTGGAATTAATCAGAAATTCGACTGTGCAAATTTATCGGCATACACCACAGAGAGTGAGATTTTCCCGGAATGGGATGTGGTCATAGCAACAGGCGATTCAATAAGATTCACTGATGTGCAAGGTGAAAAATTATGCGCATCAGAACGAACTTTTCACCTTGGAGCATCAGATGAGAATTTCATTCGTATGGGCGGTTCAAATAACCGCATAGTAGACCCAGGTATCTTTAATAGCGATGTCACACTAACACAAAAAGAACGACAATTAATATTAACAAAAAAGAAGTCTAGTAATGCAGACAAACCAGCTGAGCAATTAACAGCGACTGATTGGCTGAAATTACGCGAACGTCCGCTCTTAGTTATTTATTACATTGACCTCAAAATTGATGATGCAAATCTCACTCTTACAGAGCGAGATCGTTGTGTCACTACTAAGGAAGCTTTTAGCTCGGATTTACTTGTTGGGTTTGCTGTTGGTTTTCCTTCCAAAGAGGCAAAGGAGAGGATAATCTACAGAGGAAACCTTGTGATGGTTAATGATATGAACTCGGATGATTTCGATGAGGAGGAGCTGGACGATGAGTAAATATGATAAAGAAGTATTCGAAAACATTAGCAGCGAGATGGGTTCTCAAAAACTTATTGAAGTTGAGTCTGCTCTTAAAGTTTATTATGGGATAAGTAACGAGGGGCATCCTCGGTTGTCGTTTTTATCCACAATAGCGCCTCCTAAAATGGATTCAACTAAGTTACTGAAGGTAGTTCAGGGTAAAGAAACAGAGCGGGTATACTGGACAAATTTTGATTTGCTCGAATGTACAGCGAAACAGGTGTTTTACTCGTTCTGCAGCGATCTTGTCAATGTCGTCGATAACATTGTGGACGAAAAAAAAGCTTTAGTATATTTAAAGAACCGATTTTATGTCTGGAAGTCCCTCTTTAAAAAGGGTAATGTAATTATATCTGCTGAATTAATAAAAGGACTGTTTGGAGAGCTTTATTTTCTCGATACTATTCTTTCAGACAAATATGGCATCATTGACGCTGTAAACTCATGGAGTGGTGCCGATGGGACAGCCAAAGACTTTTCCAAGGATGCCGACTGGTTCGAAATTAAAGCAGTTTCGGTATCTTCAGTTAGTGTAAAGATTTCATCGGTATCTCAGCTATCTTCTGAAGTACCCGGTCACCTTGTAATTATTAAATTGGAATCAATGTCACCAGTATATACGAATGGTAAATCAAGTATTGGCGAGGTGTTCCATAGCATTATAAAAAAAATCGATATGGATGAAACAAAGGAGTTATTCATCAGTAAAATTCAGACCTATGGCGTTAGCCTTACTGACGAATGCTGCTCAGAAAAATTTAAAGTTGTCTCTACACAACCATATCTCGTTGGAGATGAATTTCCACGAGTGCTTGAAACGGATATTAAGTATAAAGAGATTTGTAAAGTATGTTATGAGCTCATAATAAATTCTCTGGAGAGGTTCAAGGAGGTCTAATCAAATGGACTTGATGGAATACAGAGATTATTATTTAAATCAAATCAAAGCTACAGCGATTGAAGAAGAACGCTATTGCTATGAGGTGTTTTTTGATTTGGTCGCTGAAATTATGATAAGCGAATGGTCGCTTCTGTCTTCAATCAACCAGTGTCATTTTTCTGTCCCGACAGGCACCCGCGCGTTTAAAAGCATGTTAATCCATGCTGGTTCACTTGAGCTGTCAACAAATACTGTAAACCTGCTTTACGCTGATTTCAACGCGGATGAAGTAGCAAATATAACAAACACGGATATCAGCACTCACAGTACCCAGATGATTAACTTCGTCGAAAATGCCCTCAAAGGGTATTTTTCAAATGGAGAACAATCAAACCCTGCAGTCCAACTTGGACTCGACATCAAGAGAAGTGCGGCAGATATATACAAAATTCATCTCTTTATCATAAGTACCAATCGACTTAGCAAGCGTGTTAAAAATATCGACTTGGAGGATGTTGATTTTCAAGGTAAAACCTATAAGGTTGAGTTAGATCTAATCGATATTGAGAAAATTTATAATGCCCAACTTGCTAATTCCGAAAAGGAAGATACCATTATCAAAGTTTTAGATTACGGAACAGAGGGCATACCTTGTATTCGTGCTGATATCGGAGCGGGGAGATACGAGGCTTATTTAGCAGTAGTTCCCGGTGAGTTCCTTTCAAATATTTACAAGAAATTTGGACCGCGACTATTGGAACGAAATGTTCGCTCTTTCTTACAGTTTAGGGGTGGTGTAAATAAGGGCATTCGTGCAACTATTCTCAATGAACGAGAAAACTTCTTCTCATACAACAACGGAATTTCTTCTACTGCCCAAAGCGTAACACTCGAAGATATTCCGGGAAGAGGTCAGTGTATAACTTCATTTACCGATTTCCAAATAATAAATGGTGGTCAAACCACTGCATCATTAGCCTCCGCAAGCATAAAAGATAACGCTCCTTTGGATAGGATTTTTGTCCAGATGAAATTGACGATAATTCTTGAAAAAGGGGAACGGGGAGATGAATTTGTTAGGGCTACTTCGCAGTTTGCAAATAGCCAAAACAAAGTTACTACAGCAGATTTGGTATCCAATCATCAGTTTTATCTGCGAATAGAAGAATTCTCACGAAAACTCTACGCACCAACATCAAAAGGACTTCCATATCAGACTATATGGTTTTTTGAACGTTCACGTGGACAGTATGAGCAGCCTAAAATGAAAATGACCAAAGGTGAGAGGGCAGCGTATGAGCGAGTTAATCCATCCAGCCAGAAATTCGACAATAAGGATTTGGCACGATATATTAACTCCGCCGATATGTGCCCGTATCATGTTTCTTGGGGTGGCGAGGTTAACGCGGTACGTTTCCAATCAGAAATGGAGAAACAGTGGAAAGCCAACCCTGCTGTCTTCAACGAATCCTATTTCCGTGACTTGGTGGCAAAAGCGATTATTTTCAACACCACCCGCAAAACAATACTCAAGCAAGATTGGTACAAAGAACGGAGCGGGTACCTTATTCAAAACGTTACCTACGCCTTTGCAAAACTCATTTATGAGGTACAGAGACTTGGATTAGTAATAAATTATCGCTACATATGGGACAAGCAAGAACTGCCAGACTTTCTGATCGAGGAAATCACTCAAATAGCGTTAATAACCCGTGAGGTGTTTTTTTGTCCTAATATTGGTAATGTGGAGACATATTGCAAAAAGCCAGAGTGTTGGGATCAAGTCAAGCAGCTTCGATACGAGTTAAGCTTTTCAACAAAATCCTTATTGATCAGCAAAGATGATAATCGTGATGAGAAGGCTGCTGCAAAAAAAGAGCAGCGGTTTACAGATGGGATAAATATTGAGGTCGATATTTTTAACCTTGGTGCTGACTACTGGAACAAGCTAAGCGAGGTTGCTAATGCACAAGGAGTATTAAGTTATGGTGACATACAGCTTTTGAAACTCGCCACTGAATACTGCTCTGGCAAGAGAGAACTGACACATTCTCATTTCAAAAAAATTATGGAGGTGCGTGAAAAGATAAAGGGAGCTCAGATACCGGTTTGAGAGATTGGATGAGAGGAATTCTTTATGGGAAAGATACGCAATTGCTTGTTACGACGGATTTAATCCAACAAGTCGATACAAAACATCCTTCAACAGTTGACAATGTTATATATAATATGGCTTAAGAAGGCGGCCCAAGGCTCGCATTCTCGTTCAGAATCTTCTAATTTCTTAAGACGCATACATTAGGAAGTGCGCGTAAGCCTTGCCGAGCCTAAACCGAGAGATCCGAGGAAGGACTCGATTCATGGGCGCTTTCCCGGATTCCTATTTCGACCTCCTGTAAGTGGTGTTTTGGAATTGCGTACAATACAACCTGTAATATGAAATGAGGTAACCCACATATGACAGATAAGAGATCGGAAGAAGCACGCAGTTACAACATGTCAAGAATACCAAGCAAGAACACAAAACCAGAGGAGATTGTTAGAAAATATTTATTTGCCAAAGGACTAAGATACCTGAAGAATGACAAACGGTATCCTGGTAAACCTGACTTGATATTTCCTAAATACATGACGGCGGTTTTTGTTAATGGTTGTTTTTGGCATTCACACCAAAGTTGTAAGTATTTTGTTGTACCGAAATCCAATCAGGAGTTTTGGACTGTAAAACTTCAGAAAAATTGTTACAGAGATAAGAGAAATATTAACAAATTGAAAGATATGGGATGGAAGGTTTTGATTGTTTGGGAGTGTGAATTAAGAAAGGGCATTATTGAAAGAACATTGCAAAATCTTTATGATAATATAATACTAAATGAAAAACCCGGAGGTGGTTAACAAAGCATATTGATAAGGAGGTAAAAAAATGAATTTTCTATATCGAATTTTTTTGACAATTAATTCAACTTTATTAATAATTTCGATATATTTGGTTAAAGAACAGATTAATTTCTTTTCTTTTTTTAACGTTCCTGACTGGATATCCAACATCCTATATTTTGTGATACCTTTTTTACTTACAGGAGTAAGCATAAATCGTGCCAATCGATTAGGCCATGAAAGCATGAAATGTGATGCAAAGGATATTGAACAAGCCAACAATGCATATTTGCCTAGTTATTTAGGGTATTTTTTCGTCGCGTTAAGCGTGCCATCGTCGAACACACTAATTTATGTTTATGTGATCTTGTTTTTCTTTACATTTTTCTCGCAGACACTATATTTTAATCCTCTTTTCCTATTGTGGAAATATAAATTTTATTATATAACCAAAGAGAATAATATTAAAATATTCCTGATAAGCAAAAGAACAATATATGAGTCAAAAAATTTGGAATTTCAACAATTGAGAAGGATTAATGATTTTACATTTATTGATATGGGGGGAGAAAAATGAATCTTCTAATTGCCAAAGTAGTAGGAAGAGAAAAGAAATATGAAAAACTACTTTCAGACAAGTCTATTTATGATTTGCCAGATGATTTAGAGCATAGTATAGACTATAAGCCAGATTGTAAACTTGAAGAAGAAGAATGGTTTCATATTTATGATTTTTCCAAACAGAAGTATTCTTTGGATATTATATCTCAGCAATTTGATTCTACAAATTTCAGAACGACAAACAAAATCGACTCTAAGGCAATAGAATTTATATGCTCATATCAAGATAATAACTATATTTTCTTTCAAAAGATTCAGAAATCGCAGCTTTTGAAAAAGAAAATATTAAGATTTAATCAGGATGTGGTATTAGATGACAATGTTGAGATGTTAATAATAAATAAAATTCCAGACGCCATATATAGTCACGATCTAGATACTCTGTATTTTCAAAAGCTATCCACCATTTCCAGTATTTTTATTGGGATAGCAGAACTATATCGCGAAGCAACGGATCAAGAAACAGGCGACTTCCTTCACAAATCTTCTTTCATTATGCTTTCCGACAACTATGATGTTAAAGACGTGAAGACTGCAAATCGACGAAGGATCGCACTTGCAAGCGAAACACTTAAGAATTTTGACGATGAATCTAAATCGCTAATTTTTGAATACGTATCAAACTATTGTCCGGGTCTTGAGAAAATGGATGAGAAATTTATTGTTAAATCAGAAGAAGATCTAAAGAAACTTTTATATGGTATTGAGCAGCGTTACTATACAACACCAATTGGTTCGGAAAAGAGATTGGCGAATTCTGTAATAGCACTAGAATAGTGATAAGTAAGAATAGCCTTTTGATATATTGTTCTTACAAAGACTCCCTTTTTGTTTTCAACTAATTTGCATATAATCGATATGCTATAAAAAGATTTATAATTGTAGTCAAATGTGGAAGCTTCATCAGAGTTTAACCAGTGCCAAAGCATTATCCCACTTCCGCTCTCCCACTCCAAACCTAACACTTTCGGCATTACACAGGTGAACGGAACGCATGTCGAGTTTGCGGGGGAATTGTTTATGAATGTTATTCTTATGAATATATGTTCAGGGGTTTTGCTTTTGCAGTGAGCGAGCGGGCTTGGAAATTGTCGGCCATGGGATCGGCGCGGCCGTCTGGTATGCCAGGAGTAAAGTTATGCGACGCGAAAAGGCCGGAGCGGTCTGAACGATCGACTCGGACTGACGCGCTTTTTCGCGAGGAATGAGAAGAGGAAGTGGTGAATTCAGAGTCAGCTGCCCGGTCCGGATCACTCCGTAATCTTAGCTGACGACTCACTCCCGTCCTTTACCGGCGGCAGGAGTGTGTCGCCGACAGGCTGACGGGTACCGTCTGTCGCAATATCGCCGCCGCCCTCCGGCATGAAGATGTCGGTTCCGTCGCGGAAATAGAGCGGCAGTCCCTGGGCGGTCATGAGCACGTCGTTCGGATTCTGCAGCTGGTGATGGATATGAAGGTGCGGCTCGCTACTCGTACCGGTATTGCCGGCTCTGGCGATGATGTCGCCTTCTGTGATTTGATCTCCGACCTCTACCTCGACCGACTGATACTGGAGGTGCCCGAGTACGAGATAGGTGCCGGTCTCTTTGACGCGGATGAAGATGTAGTTTCCGAGCATCGAATCGAACTCGTCGAGTCCTGTGCCGTGATCTTTCTCGTTCTCGTAAACCCCGACGATCTCGCCGGCAACGGGGGCTATAATATCCATGCCATAGATGCCGTAATCCTCAAGGTTCTGACTTTCAAGGACGGCCGGCGGCGCGAAAAGGTCATATGCCCACCGTTCGAACGGCATCCAGACGTGGTAGTTTGCTTCAAGCGTATTTCCGCCCCACGCGACGGTAACCGGCTCGGCGAAGGGCGACCGTATGGACAGGGACGGCGTCACCGTTTCGGGATTTGCCGGGTAGGCGATCTGGCCGATCCCGAAGAACCATAATGCGGGCCAGACGGACACGAGGGTGATGACTGCAAGGAGTACGGTCATCAGGCGGGACTTTTTGCGAATAAGGGCGCGAAAAAGAAGGATCAGGGACAGGAGGAACAACAGGATACTAAGGCCGCCCCAGATGATCAGCCCCCACCAGGCGTACGGGCCGACGGAACCTCCAAGGCCTACGGCGATCCAGAGAAGGACGGGGATGGCAATCAACAGGAGTAACGGCCAGTATGTCTTTACGAACTTCATCTTAAGGCACCTCAACAACGGTTTTTACGTTTATATTGGAGGCCTGACCTTAAGATCGGGTCAAGAGAAGCTTAACACCGCATTAAAATGTAGATCGTTGTCTGGTTATTCAGATTCATATTGAAAACATGCTTCTTCTCGATGGTGCCAGATTCATAAACCAACAGATATGATATAATATTTTATTATATACAAAAGTCCACAAACGAGACCTGTTACAAAATTAACAAGTTGGAAGGAGGATTTTTAAAATGGAAATAGATCAATTTGCTCGTTTACGCAGGTTCAATCTGATTATGGGGGCATTGCACTTAGCTCAGGGTATTGCGATGCTTTTTCTCGCAACAACGGTTATTCAGAATATTGCTGAGTTCAAGCCGACGATTATCCAGTTCTATCTGACGTTTGATCCGCAATCCCAAACTCTGGTTTCGGCTTCGAGAACACTTTTTGATTTACCGTTTGGTATTTTAGTGGCGGTGTTTCTATTATTATCGGCCTTTTTTCACGGACTGATTGCTTTGCCAAAAGGAACAAATGCTATCTATAACAGAGATCTGGCAAAGGGGATTAATAAATTCCGCTGGTTTGAATACGCTCTTAGCTCATCCATCATGATCGTGTTGATTTCCACCCTGTTCGGAATATACGACATTGCTACGTTGTTATTGATTTTTATTGTCAATGCTTCCATGAATCTGTTTGGTTTGGTTATGGAGCAATTGAACGAAGGCAGCAACAAAGACAATGTACGATGGGGGCCCTTTATATGGGGTTCGATTGCAGGGATTGCTCCCTGGATAGCGATTTTGCTATATATGTTTGGTACGGGGGAATTCAGCCGGGTTCCCTGGTTTGTCTGGGCTATCGTCGGGACCTATTTCGCCGCATTCAACACGTTTCCTGTTAACATGATCCTCCAGTACAAGAAGATCGGGAAATGGAAGAATTACCTTTACGGAGAAAGAACGTACATTGTTCTTAGTCTTGTAGCTAAATCGATTCTGGCCTGGCTGGTTCTGTTTGGTGCCATGCAGCCTTGATTGATGCTCCGGCGCAGTCATACTTTTTACTGGGCAGGGGGAATATCCTTGAATTCATGGTATGAGAAATTATCGAAACCCTCTTGGTCTCCTCCTGCCCGCCTTTTTGGGCCTGTATGGACGGTTCTCTATCTTGGCATATTGATCACATATGGTGCGGCAGCGGTTATGTTTGCCAACTCGCAAATCGCATGGTTTGTATTCTTGCCCTTTTTACTGAATATTTTGTTTAACATTCTTTTTACCCCTATTCAGTTTGTGCTAAAAAAGAATAATCTTGCTCTTATAGATATTTTGCTAATACTGGCCACCCTGATTTGGGCTTTGATTCGTATATATCCATTTGCTCCCTGGATTTTATGGGTAAATATTCCGCATTTGCTTTGGGTAAGTTTTGCTGCGGTTCTTCAAGCAAGCATTACATGGCTAAATAAAGGAGGACTAGCTTGATGATGTTTGCCTCAGGGTGATGAGCAACGCGTATACAATATGGTTCGCCTCGTTCGAGACGCTGATTAAAACTTGATATTTCTCTACGATCACATCAGGATTTGACGAAGCATCGTAAACTATCTTGGCATATTGATCACATATGGTGCGGCAGCGGTTGTTGCTATAGATTTGACTAGGAGTGCAGCCGCTCTTTTCGCGCGGGGAAAAAGAAGAAGGCCGTCTATGTCAGATAGAGTGATACCGATATCCTAAGGATATAAGGCGTGTCATGGTAATGTGCATGGGTTATCATGTTAATAATTATGACATGATGTATACTGTTATTGATTAACAGAATTACTTTTTACCGCTAATAGTAAGGGTATGAATATGATTTCTGATATAGAGTCAAAGAAAAAGAAAATCATAAAAATCGCATACTGCATTTTGTGTCTGCTGGTGTGCATCGTCCTTCTGACCGTCGATGTGATTAATTGCTATGGGAAATATCTCTCGGGTGAATATCAGCTGAAGGCGGAAGCGAAAATAGTTGACAACGTAGATCTCCATTTTATAGATGATTTTCATGGAAAGGAACTTGTATCTCCTATCAAGGGCGGACTGGAACTAGGCACCGAAGTGTACATGTATAATATTCACGATGAAAAATGCGATTTAGATTATATGAACTCAACCCTGAGTTTACATGCCTACGATGTTCCGATTCAAGATCTTTCCTATCGTTCATATGATTATAAATTACTGACAGGAGAGAAGGGGTACAATCTAAATGAATACATGCAAAGAATAAACAAATATACTCCCAAACAATTGGAATATGGATTTACAAGTGGGTTATTGGAAATAAGGATTTATCAGAATATTCGTGTGTTTTCTGTCTTAATAATTTTTGATTCAATTTATGTGATTTACAAACTCATAAGCAAAAAGAAGAACTATGTAAGCTGTATCATGAACGGGATCATGTATGTATCAAGCACTTTTTGTTTGCTTATATGTGTGCTTAGGATATGCTTCTTCTGAATTTGCGAACACTCGACAACCCGGTCATCGTCTTACCCTAGCGACGGGCAGAAATCCTTACAAGGGATGACGCTTCTTTTCGCGAATAAAGAGAATTCGAATCCACGAGAACCACAACCTGATTCGACGAAATTTAAGTGTTTCCATTAAGGACTCTATGGCGACCTTGCTCACAGACACCCG
>Ga0209373_10002219_pt1 | contig 20022 bp, 13 predicted proteins | sample Higcelweek5metaG_FD_187173 | JGI IMG/M metagenome (GOLD analysis project Ga0209373, IMG submission 187173) | Freshwater pond sediment microbial communities from the University of Edinburgh, under environmental carbon perturbations - High... | ecosystem: Environmental > Aquatic > Freshwater >... | reverse complement strand
ATAAAAATAAAATAAAAAAAGTATATACTTCAACTTCATACAATTTTACAAACATTAACTTTCTCATAATTCTACATTTTAGGGAAAAACTTAGCTTAGAACTCAAACAAAAGTCCTTCAACATTTTATGATTCCCTAAGTAGAAGTAATAACTGTAATGATTTTATTAATAAGTGTAAAACAAGTAACCATATCCAAAAATACTTTGATATACAAACACTTACAATAACCACATATTCACTAAAACACTTGTTTTTTGTAAAACTTTTTTTCGTAAATTTACAAAACCCAAAACTTCTCACCTATCAACTTTTTGATAACTCAAAGACCTTTTTACCCCTTAACATTATGTTAGAAAAGCAGAATTATATCGAAGAAATAGTAGAGCAAACAGAATTTGTTGCAAAAACTGGAAGTTGGGAATTAAACCTTATTACAAATAAGTTATATTGGTCTAAAGGAGTATTTCGTATATTAGAAATGGAACCCACAGACAATGAGTTAAACATAAGTATTGGACTAGAAGTTATTCATCCAGAAGACAGAGAACTGGCCTTGCAAAAAATGACACTTGCAATTGAAGAGGGAATAGAATATCGAGTTAAAAAGAGATTTATAACTCAAAATAATAAAATTAAGCACATTATTTCCTCAGGTAAAGTAATTAAAGATGAAAATCAAGAACCTATCAAAATAGTGGGTGTTTTTCAAGACATTACTGAATTTATTGAAACCAGTGAAAAATTTGAGTTGCTAAACAAAATTTCTAATGACGTTATTTATGAATGGGACATTTTAAACGATTTATTTAGTTGGGGTGAAGGCTTTAAAAGAGTTTTCGGGTACGACTTTACTAATATAAAGTTTAAATTAATGGATTGGTCAAAATTGATGCATCCAATAGACAACGAAAGACACAAAAATGAATGGGACTTGTTTTTAAACGACCCTAAGAAAAATCAATGGACTAAAGAGTTTAGATTCAAAAGAAAAGATAATTCCTATGCTTACGTAGAGGAAAATGCAATTTTAATTAGAAATAATGAAGGAAAACCAATAAAGATGATTGGACTTCTTAGAGACACTTCCTCAAAAAAAGTAGTTGAAATTCAAAAAAAAGTACAAAATCAAATCTCACTATTGTTCAAAGCAAATAAAAAAATAGATGAAATTTTAAATGACATATTAAATTATCTAACACTTTATGACGATTTTTTAACAACTGAAATTTGGCTTTTAAACTCATGTAAAAGCAGTATACAACTAAAAAAATGGAATTCTAAAAATAAAAATGTTGAAGAATTTTATTCTAAAACAAAAAAACAAACTGAATTTGCAAAAGGTGTTGGACTTCCGGGAATAATATGGAAAACTAGAAAGCATCAACTTTGGAGAGGAAAAGAAATTGAAGAGAAATTATTAAGAGCTCCTAGTGCTAAAAAAATTGGTGTAAATTCATTACTCGGAATCCCATTATTTAACAATGATGAATTCATTGGGAGTTTAATATTCTTTTCTAAAGAAGACTTAACTCTTGATCAGTTAAAAATAGAGCCTTACTTATCGTTAAGTGAATTTTTAGGCTCTGAAATAGCCCGAAAAACACAAGAAGAAACGCACTTATTAATGTTTGAAAGTGCTCCCGATATTATTGCAACTGCAAATTCAAATGGGTATTTTACTAAAGTTAATCCTGCTTTTTGCGAGCTATTAGGTTTTTCTAAAAAAGAATTAACAGAAAACAAATTTACTTACTTTTTACATCCTGATGATTTAAAACAAACAGAAACTGAATATACTGAAACTATTTCTGGATTAAGAAAAGCTAACAATTTCACAAACAGATATAGAACAAAAAAAGGAGAATATAAATGGATAGCATGGAGTTCTTCTGAAGTTTTTGGAGATGAAAAATCGTCATTCGCTTATGGAAGAAACATAACCGATGTGATTGAATTACAACACCTTTTTAACGAAACCGCAAAGTTAGCAGAAATAGGAAGTTGGGAATATAATAACAATTATAAAAATCCTTATTTTTTTCTCTCGAAAGTAGTTAGAGATATTCTAGAATTAGAAGATGATGCAAAAATTAATTTAGAATTTTTATTAAACTTCACACATAAAGAAGACCAAAAGAAAACAAAAAAATTATTTCTCAACCTTATAAAATTCGGAGAAAATTTTGATACAGAATTTAGAATCATTACCTCTAACAACAACCTCAAATGGGTAAGATGCATTGGTAAAGCAGAATTTAACAAGCCAAACAAAGAAGCTAAAATTTTAGGCAGTATTCAAAATATCACTATTCAAAAAAGTAACGAATTAGATTTAGCTCAAAAAAACATTTACTTATCCTCTATTACAAATGTAATTACCGAATTAATTTATTCAGACGATTGGCACGAGTCACTAATTAATGTATTTCAAATTGCAGGAAAAACTATAAATGTAGACCGTGTATATTATTTTGAAATAGATGAAAATGGCGATAATAATGGCGCAACATGTAGTCAAAAAATTGAGTGGTCAAAAAATAAAGCTGACTCTCAAATTGAAAATCCCAAACTACAAAATGTTCCGATTGAAGAATTTACAGATTTTTTCAATCCTTTAATGAATGGGGAATTAATTTCTGCAATTACATCTCAATTACCAGATGGAAAACTTAAAAAAAACGTAAGCGAACAAAATATTAAATCATTTTTAGTTTTACCCATAATCATAAATAATCGCCTTCATGGGTTTATTGGCTTTGACGATTGCTACAACGAACGTGTTTGGACAATTAGCGAAATAACATTCCTATCAAACATAATATTTAATTTAGCCACTACTATTCAAAGAAAAACTACTAGTTTGGCTTTAAAAAAATCGCTTGAAGAAAAAAACGACATTCTAGAAAGTATTGATGATGCTTTTATTTCGCTAGATAAAAATTGGAGAGTTAACTATTGGAATAAAAAATCGGAGAGTATAGTTAACATGAAAAGGGAAGAAATAATTGGAAAAATTTTCTGGGAAGTATTTCCACAACTCTTAGGAACTATTTATGAGAAAAATTACAAAGAAGCATTTGAAACTCAAAAAGCAATTAATTTTCAAGATTATTTTGAAGAATTAAAAATATGGCTAGATATAACAGCGTCTCCATCGAAAAGCGGTTTATCTATCTACTATAAAGACATAACAAGCACAAAAAAACATGAAGATGCTTTAAAAGCTTCTAACGATCGTTTTGAAAAATCAACTGCTGCTACTAGCGATGCTATTTGGGATTGGAATTTAGAGAAAAACACTCTTTATAGAGGTGAAGGATTCTTTAAAACATTTGGACACAAAGTGCCTAGTTATATATTTAATAGCAACATTTTAGACTTAATAAAATCAAGAGTCAAAGAGGACGAAGCAGACGATGTTATTAACTCTCTTGTGAAAGCAATCAACAACCCTAAAAAACAAGATTGGAAAAAAGAATATTGGTATAAAAAAGCAGACGGAAATTACGCCTATATTGTAAATAATGGTGTAATCATTAGAGATGAACTAGGTAAAGCGATTAGAATTGTTGGAGCTCTTCAAGATATAACACATAGAAAAGAACAAGAAGATTCTTTAAGAATTTTAAATAAAAAATTACAAATTCAAACCAAAGCATTGATTAAATCTAATCAAGAATTAGAACAATTTGCGTACATTGCTTCTCACGACTTACAAGAGCCTTTACGAATGGTAACCAGTTTTTTAAGTCAACTTGAAAAAAAATACCATAATATCTTAGATGCAAAAGGTAAACAATACATCGATTTTGCTGTTGATGGTGCTTACAGAATGCGAAATATAATTTTAGACATATTAGAATACTCAAAAATAGGAAAAAATGAAGAAGAAAAAGAAAGCATAGATTTAAACAAAATAATTGATGAAGCATGTAAAATGAATAATCAAAAAATAAAAGAAACAAAAGCTACAATTCTGTATGCTAATTTGCCTGTCATTATTTCATATAAAATACCTTTAATCCAAATTTTTCATAACCTTATAGGAAATGCTTTAAAATATCAAAATGAAAATAATCCCCCAAATATAAGTATAGATGCTACTGAACATGATAAAAATTGGCTGTTTAGCATAAAAGACAATGGAATTGGAATGGAAAAAGAATATTTAGAAAAAATATTTGTTATCTTTCAAAGACTCCATACAAAAAATGAATATGGTGGCAACGGCGTTGGTCTAGCCATAGTAAAAAAATTAATAGAAAACCTAAATGGAACTATCTGGGTTGAATCTGAAGTAAACAAAGGCTCAACGTTTCATTTTACATTACCTAAAAAATGAACCTACTAAGAAGAATAAATAAATGTTTAGATTATTGGCCAAATCAACTTGCCATAATATCCTTTTTCATACTACTTATCATTAGTATATTCTTAACCTACAGAATTTACAACAATGAGTATGCAAATGAGCTCATAAAAGTTAAAGAAGAATCATTTAAGTTAAAAAACCAACTAGAAAGCACTATAAACTATAGTTCAAACGTAGTTAAAGTAATTAGTTTTATTGCGGAAAAAAACTTAGAAGATCAAGAATTTGGAGCCGTTGCAAAAAGTCTAATAGAGAAAAACAGATACATTGATGCTGTTCAATTGGTAAAAGGATTTAAAATTGTAAAAACATATCCTTTAAATGGTAATGAAAAAACTATTGGCTATAATCTTAGTACTGACAGCCTTCACAAAAAAGCAGCAGAAGATGCAATTACAAAAAACAAAATATTTTTTGAAGGACCATTGCAGCTAATTCAAGGAGGCATGGGCATTGTAGGTAGAGAGCCTATTTACAAAAATGGTAAATTTTGGGGATTTTCTGCTGTTATCATTAAGACTGACACTTTTTTAAAAGCAATTCACATAAACGACTTTGGAACCACTTCAAACTTTGAATATCAAATTGTACAAAAAAATGGCGGTTTAAACGGACCTAAATTTTTTAAAAACGATGCTGATTTCAACAAAGGAATTATTCATAAATCCTTTTTACCTGCAGGAGACTGGTACTTGTATGTGAAATTAAAAGAACCCAAATATTTAAATAGATCCATCGAGTTTCTAATTTACGGTATCGTTTTAAGCGTAATAATTGCTTTATACCTCAGAAAACTTGCAGAAGACCCACTAAAACTAGAAATTTTAGTAGATAAAAAAACAGCAGATTTAGAAAAATTAAATTTAGAATTAGAAAATAGAGCTAAAGAGTTAACTAAAGTAAACAAAGAATTAGAATATTTTGCCTACATCATCTCGCATGATTTACAAGAACCCTTGCGAATGATAACGAGTTTCTTAACACAGTTAGAAAAAAAATACAATGATGTAATCGATGAAAAAGGAAAAAAATACATATTTTTTGCTGTTGATGGAGCAAAAAGAATGAAGAATATAATTCTTGATATATTAGAATTCTCTAGAGTTGGAAAATACAATGATAAAAAAGAAAGTATCGATTTAAATAAAATAATACAAGAAATTGAAATATTTTATAAAATGGAAAATGAAAAAGGAAAAATAAACTACGAAAATTTACCTATCATACATTCTTTTCGCTCTCCTATTCAACAAATTTTTCAAAACTTAATAAGTAATGCTTTCAAGTATGCCAAAGAAAACACAACTCCAATTGTAAACATAAAAGTAGTTGATGAAACAGAAAAAACCATAACTATTGCAGTAGAAGACAACGGTATTGGAATTGAAAATGAATATCTTGAAAAAATATTTATTTTATTCCAAAGACTACATATAAGAGAAGAAGATAAAGGTAGCGGTATGGGATTAGCAATTGTAAAAAAAATAGTTGAAAATTTAAACGGAAGAATTTGGGTAGAATCTGAAATAAACATAGGGAGTACTTTCTATTTTACTTTGCCAAAAGAATAAAAACATGAAATCGGAACTTAAGATAACATTGCTATATATAGTTATTGGGATATTATGGATATTCTTAAGTGACCATTTTGTGCTTTTATTCATTGAGAAAAATACCCAAGAAAAAATTACAAATTTTCAAAACATAAAAGGAACATTTTTTGTGATTTCGACGGGAATTTTATTGTATATTTTATTAAAAAAACACAATACAGCTATTCGTCAAAAGATGAGTGAACTTAAAGAGAAGTCTTTTGAACTAGAAAAAACAAATAAAGAGCTAGAAAATTATTTCTTTTTAGCTTCTCACAACCTTCAGGAGCCAAATCGAATTATCATCAGTTTTTTGACTAATTTGGAAAAGAAATACAAGCATAGTATTGACGAACAAGGATATAGCTATATAAAATTTGCAATTGAAGGTGCTTATTATATGAGGAAAAGTATTTTGAATCTACAAGAATACTCGAAAATTGGTAAAAACATTATTATTTCTACTGTTGATTTGAATGTTATTTTAGAAAAAATAATAACTGAATATAAGTATGAAAATTATAATGTTACTTTTTCAAACTTACCAACTATTAAAACAGATGAAAATTTAATTTATTTAATTTTTAAAAACTTAATTGAAAACGCTATAAAATTTAAAAAACAGGAAGAAAAATTACTTTTAACAATTACTTTTAAAGAAGAATTTGACCATTGGGTATTTATATGCACAGATAATGGAATAGGCATTGAACCCGAATATCACAAAAAAATATTTGAACTCTTTCAACGAATTAACTTTAACATTAAAAATCAAGGTACTGGCGCTGGTTTACCAATAACAAAAAAAGCAATTGAAATATTAGGAGGAAAAATAAAAATAGATTCTATTATAAATAAAGGCAGCTCATTCTCCTTTACGTTACCAAAAAAAGCATAAAAAAGTACAATTACAAACACTTTAAAATTATTATTTTAATCTCTTCGAGAATCGTGCTAATTGAAATTTGTCAGATTTATAATATATTTTAAAAAAATTAAAGTATCTTTATGACAAACAAACAACACAAAACTACTACCCCTAATGAGAAAAAATCAAATTTTATTAGTAGAAGACAATGAAGGAGACATTGTACTTACAACAGAAGCATTTGAAGAATGCGATTTTAAAACAGATATTCTGGTAGCCAGAAATGGAAAAGAAGCCATCAATATTTTGTTTAATCAGCAAGATGATTCGGAACTTCCTAACCTCATTCTTTTGGATATTAACTTACCACTATTAAATGGTCATGAAGTTTTAAAATTAATTAAAGAGAACGAAAAAACTAAACATATACCAGTTGTAATGTTAACTACGTCCTCAGCTATTAGCGACATAAACTTAACTTATGAAAGCCATGCAAATTGTTTTATAACAAAACCAGCAGATATTAATGATTTCTTTGAAACGATTAACACTCTAAGTAATTATTGGTTTAAAATATGTAAACTACCATCTAAAAAATGATATGATTGTAGACGAAAAAAAGTATAACATAATAGTCATTGAAGACAATTTAGGCGATTTTTTCCTTTTAGAAGAATATTTAAGTGAAAAAATAAAACTGCCTACAATAAAGCATTTTGAAAGATTTAGCGAATTTAAACAAACAAATGAAAGTCTTGATAATTGTGATATAATTTTTTTGGACCTCTCATTACCAGACAAAAGTGGAACTGAATTAGTAGAAGAAGTTTTAAAAATATCAAACAAAATACCTGTTGTGGTACTAACAGGATATTCTGATTTTTCATTCGCATTGAAAGCAATAGCTCTTGGTGCCTCTGACTATCTTTTAAAAGATGAAATTAATAGTGCCATATTATACAAAAGCCTAGTTTACAACATTGAACGCTTTAAAAATATTATAAAAATTAAAGAATCTGAACAATTATATAACGATTTATTTCAACTAAGTCCACAACCTATTTTTGTAATAGACTCAGATACAAATTTCATAATAGATATTAATAAAGCTTGTGAAGAACTTTATGGCTTTAAAAAAGAAGAGTTAATTAATGAACCCATTAGAACCATTTTTAATGAAAATGCTATTGATTTTAATAATCATGAAACCATTATAACTCAAAAACATTTTAAAAAGAATAGAGATTCAATCATAACAGAAGTTAAATACAATAAAATCGTACATAATGGAAAAGAAGCTATTATTATTGTAAGTAACGATATAACAAAAAACATTGAACATCTAGAGGAAATTGAAAGTCAAAACACAAAATTAAGAGATATTGCTTGGATTCAATCTCACGTAGTAAGAGCGCCACTTACAAATATTTTAGGCTTGATAAAATTAATAAATGAAACCGAATCAGTAAAAGACAAAGAACTGTTGTTTCACCTTAACCAATCTGTAATAGAATTAGAAAATAGTATCAATGAAATAGTAAATAAAACACATAATATGTAACTAAAATCTTGCCTATGAAAAAATATATTTTCATAATAGATGACGATCCGATTTCAATAATAATTCTAAAAAAGAATTTAGAACTTATTGCTATTTCTCAAGAAATTGAAACATTCAGCAATGGTAAAGACGCCTTTAATTATTTAGAAAAAGAATATCATAAAAATGAAAAATATGTTATATTTCTAGACATTAATATGCCCGAAATGAATGGTTGGGAATTTCTAAGCAAAGTTGAACCTTTTATTACATCGCAAAATACAACAATTTATTTACTCACATCATCAATAAATAAAGCAGATATGGAAAAAGCTACGCAATTTCCACTAATTAAAAAATACTTATCTAAACCCATTTGCAAAGAAGTCTTAATAGAAATTAAAGAAAAGAACAAACTATAAACAAAAAAAGAGAAATACCCCAAAAATCTCAACAAAACTCACCTACAATACTTTCTGAGCTAAATCTTAATAAAATTCAAATTAAACAATTGATTATCAATAAATTATTTGTTAATTTAAGAATTCGAAATTTCAGTTCAATATAAAAGCAATTAATGATGAGTCAAGAACTTGTAAACTCTAATCTTTTTAATCTAAATCCACTACCATCGTGGATATACGACTATCAAACACTTCAAATTCTAGATGTAAACATTGCTGCTATTGAACACTATGGATATTCCAGAGAAGAATTTCTTAAGCTAACAATAAAAGACATTAGACCGTCTCAAGAAATAGAAAACCTTATTAATGCTCTTGCAACCATAAAAAACCAAAATGGAAACATCTACTTTGGCATTTTTACCCATCAAAAAAAGAACGGTTCTCTAATCCAAATGGAAATTAACGGACATAAATTAGATTTTAATAATCGTAAGTGCATACTTATTGTTTGTCAAGACATTACCAAAAGAATTGAACAAGAAGAACAAATATATCAAAGCAAACAACGATTTAAAGCATTAGTACAAGAAGGTGGAGATATGATTAGCATAATTGACATCAATGGTAGATATAGCTACACCAGCCCAACCACAACCGCAATATTAGGAATTACACCAGAAGAGTTTCAAGGAAATACCATTTTTGACTTTATTCACCCAGATGATATTGAAAAGGCAACTAGTTACATTCAGCGAATAACTACTGAAAAAAAAATAATTGTTGAACCTTTCAGATTTAAAGATGGTAAAAATGAATGGCGCTGGATAGAAACAGTACTAACTAATATGTTAGACAATCCAGCAGTTAAAGGAATAGTTGCAAACTCAAGAGATATTACCAAACAAAAAAAAGAAGAGCACCAATTAAAATTACTTAGTAGTGTCATAACAAATACTAAGGATAGTATTGTAATTACAGAAATTGAACCTTTTGATCAGTCTGGACCTAAAATCATATATGTAAATAATGCTTTTACAGAAATGACGGGCTATATGGCCTCTGAGACTATCGGCAAAACAACAAAATTTCTTCAAGGACCTAATACTGACAAAAATGAACTAAAAAAATTAAGCAATGCCTTAATGAAATGGGAATCCTGTGAAATTACTATCTTAAACTACAAAAAAAATGGAGAGGAGTTTTGGAATAATTTTACCGTTTCACCTGTTGCCGATGAAAAAGGTACCTATACACATTGGATAGCTATACAAAGAGACGTAACGGAACAAAAAAACAAGGAACTTGAAAAAGAACTGTTAAGTAAAATAAGTCTAAACTTTTCAACAGAAAAAGATTTAACGTCCACTTCAAATTTACTGTGTCAAACAATAGCCGAATTTGGCTACTTTGATTTTGTAGAACTTTGGTTACCTAATATTGAGAAAACACAATTGCAATTAATTGCTAAAAAATCAAATTCTTCAAATGCAACTAACTCTTATAAATCAACTAATACATTTAAAACTTGTGAACTTGACAGAGGATTACAAGGAGCTGTTTGGAGTAAAAGAAAGATATTAATTTGGGAAGATATTTGTGATAAAGATGATTTTGAACTCATTGTGGGTTCAGAAAAATCGAAAATTAAAAACACTGCTGGAATTCCACTAATATTTAATAATCAAATGGTAGGTGTGTTATTAGTAACTACTCAAAATGGAATAAACGCACTAAATAAATATTACAAACTATTTGAACACTTTGAGCAATTTATCGGATCAGAAATTAACCGTAAAAAACTAGAAAACGACCTTCGCCGCTTGTACGACACCATTCCAGATATACTATGTATAACAGACTTTCATGGAAGATTTTTAAAAATAAATAAAGGCGGTTGTGAAATGTTGGAGTATACAGAAGAAGAAATCCTTTATCAGCCTTTTGATGTTTTTTTACATCCCGAAGACAAAAAAATTTCTAAAAATGAATTAGTAAATATTACTAAAGGACAAATTACGTTTAGCTTCGAAAACAGGTATATAACTAAAAGTGGAAAAGTAATTTGGCTAAGCTGGACATCTACTTCATCTGAAGATGAAGGGCTTATTTATGCAACCGCAAAAAACATCACTGAAGAGAAGAAACTACGTGAAATTAACAGACAAACTCGTAAACTTGCAAAAGTTGGGGGTTGGGACTATGATCTTTTAGAAAATAAACTCTTTTGGTCTGAAGAAGTTCATCAATTACATGAAACGAATCCTAACACCTTTATTCCTGATATATCAAAAGCAATAGAATTTTACAAAGAAGAACATAAAGAACATGTTACAGAGCTTATTAACAATAGCATTGCCAACGGAACTTATTTAGATTACGAAGCCATCATCATAACTAAAAACAAAAAAGAAAGATGGATTAGAGTTATAGCAAACCCAGAATACATTGAAGAAAAGTGCATAAAATTCACAGGTAGTTTTCAAGACATTACCGACCGTAAAGAAGCCGAAGCCCGATTACAAAATCTATCAGACAACATTCCTGGTGTAGTATATCAATACTTAATATATCCAGATAATCGTGAAGAAATAAGAAACGTAAGTAAAGGAGCTGAAAAAATTTGGGGATATAGCGCAGAAGAAATTACTAATAACATAAATTTAGCATGGAGTCAAACCAAAGCTGGTGGCGACATGGAGCTAGTGAAACAAAGTATTATTGATTCTATAACAAATAAAACAAATTGGTCAGCAAGATTTCGAACAGTTACACCAAATGGAGAAAAGCGAGTACTGCAAGGTTTTGGGAAGCCAGAATTTTCAATAGATGGTACAATTCTTTTCAATTCTATATTATTAGATATTACTCAAGAAACTAAAAATGAAGAACTATTAGCACAAACAACTAAAATAGCAAAAATTGGAAGTTGGGAACTTGATAGAATAGAAAATAAAATGTATTGGTCAGACATACTGTATGAACTACATGAAGCTGACCCTATATCATTTAAACCTGATTTACATAGTGGTATTAACTTTTACAGAGACGATTTTAAGGAAATGGTTACCAAAAATGTAACTAAAAGCATCGAAACTGGTGTCCCTTTTGAATTTGAAGCCGTAATTGTTACTGCTAAAAATAATGAAAGATGGATTAGAAGTCTAGGAAATGTTGAAATGGTAAATGGAGAATGTACCCGTTTATATGGAAGTTTTCAAGATATTAACGACCAAAAAATTGTTGAAATTCAAAAAAACAGTTTACAAAACACACTTGAAAACAGTCTTAATGAAATTTATATATTTGATTCAACTACTTTCCAATTCTTGTATGTCAATAAAGGTGCGCTAATTAACATTGGATATACAGCTGAGGAAATTAAGAAACTAACTCCAATTGATATTAAACCTGATTATACTATAGCTGCATTTGAAGAATTAGTTGCCCCTTTGATGAATAATGAAAAAGAAAAACTAATCTTTTTTACAAACCATAAGAGAAAAGATGGAAGCCTTTATCCGGTAGAAGTACATTTGCAATTAGTTCCAGAAAATACCCAAAAAAGATTTTTAGCAGTTATATTAGACATAACTGAACGAAAAAAAACCGAGAAAGAAATTAGAGATAGTGAGGAAAAAAGAAGATTGATAATGAGCGGGGCATTAGATGCAATTATTTGCATCGATACAAATGAATCAATCACTTTTTGGAATCATAAAGCAGAAGTAATTTTTGGTTGGAAAGAAACAGAAGCACTAGGACAACAACTATCAGAACTAATTGTGCCTGAACCTTTCAGGAAATACCATAGAGAAGGCATGAAACACTATCTCAAAACGGGAGAAGGAAGAGCCCTTAACGTACTGTTAGAATTGAGTGCCATCAAACGAAACGGAGATGAATTTCCAATTGAACTAACAGTAATACCTATTAATCAAGGAGAAGATTTATTTTTCTGTGCCTTCATTAGAGATATAACAGAACGTAAAAAATCAGAAGCAAGAATTCTTCAAGCAAATGAACGTTTTGAAATAGTAACACAAGCAACAAATGATGCTATTTGGGATTGGAATATCAAAGAAAAAATATTTTTTAGGTCTCAAAATATTAAAAAGTTTTTTGGCGAAGACACACCATCAAATTTAAATGAAAATCAATTTTGGAATAACAAATTTCATCCTGATGATGTTGAAAAAACCAAAAAAAGTTTATCTAATGCTCTAGAAAATCCTTTAGTAAATAGATGGGAAGCAGAATATAGAATTTTTAACGAATCTGAAAAAATAATTTATGTTATTGATAGAGGCATAATTATACGTGATAATAATGGAAAAGCCACTAGAATGATTGGTGCAATGACAAATATCACGGAGCAAAAAAACCATGAAGCACAACTTGTTGCCTTAAACGAATCCTTACAGTCATATGCAAAAGAACTAGAACGCTCTAATGAAGAATTAGAACAATTTGCTTTTATAACATCTCACGACTTACAAGAACCATTACGAATGATTTCAAGCTTTATGGATCAGCTAAAACGCAAATATGAAGACAAATTAGATGATAAAGCTTTACAGTATATAGATTTTGCAACAAACGGTTCAAAGCGAATGAAGCAAATTATCTTAGACCTTTTAGATTATTCTAGAGCAGGAAGACCAACAGACTTGATTGAAATGGTAGATGTAAATGAAATAATTTCTGATTTTAAACTATTAAGAGGAAAAATAATTTCTGAAAAATCAGCAACCATTTCTCACGAAAAAATACCCAATATTCTAACTTACAAAACAGGTATAACACAAGTATTTCATTCCCTTTTAGATAATGCCATAAAATATTCAAAAAAAGAAGAAGCGCCTAACATCATTATTAGTTGTAAGGAAGAAGAAAACAAATGGGTATTTACTGTAAAAGACAATGGAATAGGAATTGATTCAAAATTTTATAATAAGATTTTTGTCATATTTCAACGTTTACATAATCGAGAAGAATACGAGGGAACAGGAATAGGACTTTCAATTGTTAAACGCCATATAGATTATTTAGGCGGTAAAATTTGGGTTGAATCTGAAATTAATATCGGTTCAACATTTTATTTTGAAATACCTAAAAACAAATAACAATTAGATTAAACCAATTAAATAAAAAGAAACAACAGTTTAGTAAAAAAAACAATCATATTAATGGTAAAACAAATTGTAAAGAAGTTAATTATAATTAAAAAAGGAAGTAAATACGAAATTACATCTTTAACAAAACAAATTAAATATGGAATCAAAAAAAACAGTACACATTCTCTTAGTTGAAGATAACGAAGGAGATATATTACTTACAAGAGATGCTTTTGAAGAAAGCAAAATCAAAACAGAAATCAGTGTAGCAAAAAACGGTCAAGAAGCACTGGATTTTCTTTATAACAGAAATTCTTTTTTAGAAGTAAAAAAACCTGACCTTATACTTTTAGATATAAATATACCAATTTATAATGGTCATGAAGTGCTAAAACAAATCAAACAAGATGCTAATCTCAAGAAAATCCCTGTTATTATGCTAACAACATCCTCTTTTTCTAATGACATCAGTCAAGCGTATGATAATAATTGTAACAGTTATGTAAAAAAACCTTTAGATATGCATGATTTTCTTGACGCCATACTAAAAATTGAAAATTTTTGGCTAGAGATTTGTACATTACCAAATGAAAAATAAAAAGAACATTGTCAAAGAAACATTTAAAATTGCGGCTTTAAAAGTTTTGTTCTTATTCTATTGCAAACAAAATCTAAATCTTTAATAAACAACGTATTAAACTGATTTGTGTTTTTAAAGTCAATTTCTGCAAAAGCTTTCGTTTCAAGATCAAACACATAAGGCAAAAATCCTTTATCTTTTAGTAGGTGAATAATTTGTTCATCTTGAATATTAAAATTCTTCCCTGATTCATTTAACTCAATAAGAATTAACTTAAGCTTAGAATTCGATAAAGTGTTTAATCCTCCATTTAATACAAACCACTCATAACCTTCTACATCGATTTTTATAAAATCTGGGATTTGTTGTGAACATATTTCATCTAATGTTTTGACCTTAACTTTAATTCCGTGTCCACTTGTAGAAACTTTATTGGTAGTAAATTGCTGATTGGTAAACACTAATTCTCCTGATTCATTTGACAAACCAATATTTAACAACTCTGGCTGATGTTTCCAATTGTTTATTTTAACATTATTTGATAATCGTTCAAATGTTGAAGGAATAGGCTCAATTGCGGTTACTTTACATTTTGAATACAAGCCCGCTAGCAAAGTGTAATGTCCAACGTTAGCCCCAATATCCAAAAAAGAATCTCCTTCTCGCAGTAAATGCATCAAAAAAAGAGAATCAGCAGCTTCATGTAATCCTGAATGATAATTTCCAACAATACCATCTCCTTTTTTAACTTTAGCTTTAATACCATTTAGATACGCAATCGTAACTTCTCTTTTTAATACATAAAGAAAAAAATTAATATACAAATACTTTATCAAAGCCCAAAATGGATTTGATTTGGTTAAAGGGTTCGTTTTAAAAGATTGATATCTCTTAAAAACGTATTTATATTTTTTAGACAAGGTCTTTACTATCTTCATTTAATAAAATTAAAGTTTGAAATCTATTCGCTTCAAAATCATAATCTTTATAATATGATTCGTAATACGCTATTACATTCTTTTGAAGTACTATGTATTCTGAATCATTCATTTGTAAAGCCCTATCGATTACTTGATGAATACTTTCTTCTGAATTGTAAAGTAACGCATTTTTTCCATCTATTAAACTTGGATTTAACCAATTTTGATAATTAATGATAGGCACTACTCCAACCGACATGGCTTCTATCACATTGTGACACATCGGCATTGTCATTCCTGGTGCACAAAATAAAAATTTGGCCGATGACAAATAGTGACGCCATTCTTCCGAAGGAATTGCTCCTTGTTGCCATTTCATTACTACAAATGAATTCTTGAAAATACTAGATTCTAATTGTACTTTAAATTCTGTTCCTGTAATCGTTACTACAGCTTTGTGCTTTATAATTTCATTGTAAATCTGCCATCGATTTAGTAGTTGAAAATTTTTAGTAATTGTATCCGAATCGTAAATTTTAGCTTCAAAGTTGCCACTCATAACGATTCCAACTTGTTTTTCTAATAATTCAGGTTTAGCAATCATATAATTTCTTGGATGCATAATATACGGGACCGCTTCTTTTACATATCCATCTGTAGTATAAACTTTTTTGTAATTAAAATTTACTTGGAAATCGGTATTTCTTTGGTGCGAAAACAAACGATAGATCTTAGGTTTTTGAAATGGTTTCGAAAAATAAATAAAATCCAATTCTTTAAACCACTTAACCAATACAAAATAACGAAACAAAGAAAACTCAATTACAATAGGTTGCTGATACTGTTGTTGCAATCTAAAAATAAGGTTCAAATAGGTTCTAACTTTTGTATTTCGCTTTAAACTTAAAAACAATACTTCCTCTGTACCGTTGTAAAAACGAACATGTTGGTAGTTTTCTCTAAACTCTTTGAGTTTTCGATTTATTTTCTTTTTAAGTAAATACAACATTATAGTGGAGGATTAAAAAATAAAGTGAACCATCCTGACATTCTTCCTAAGGCTTCGGTAAAAGCTTCTTTTCGTTTTGACGTGGTAACAACATTCGTAAATCGTATAGCCGTTAATAATAGCGTAATTAAATGCCATTTTATTTTCGCTTTAAAAGACGGATTTGGATATTTCACACGCCATACATAATAGCCATTTCGCACCACCATTTTCCCATAATCATACTTATTAGGACGACCCGAGGCATCGTGATAATGTCCTAATTGGGCATTGGTATTGATGTATAATTTACCCACTTTTGATAATCGAAGTGTAAAATCGGCATCTTCATATAATCCATATCCTTCGAAATAAGTTGAAAATTGAAATTCTTGAAAAACAGTCTTTCTAAAAGAAGAAACACCTCCCATAAGTTGCTCTACTTCGTAAATTTTTCCAGATGGCGGTAAAAAACCAATACTTCTTCCATGAGAAAAATCAGGTAAACAACCTGGAGGGCGATTACTATCTAAACCTAACTTTTTACGCCAAACAAATCGGGAACCCTCTTTTCTTTTCCAACCATCATAATAAAACTCATTTACTTTTGCTTGATAATCTGAAGTTGTTTTTGTCCAATTGGTTTCATTTGTAATATAGCCGCCAACACCTAATGCTTCTGGAAATAATGCATAGGTTTTGATAATTTCTTCAAAATAAGTAGGTTCTAAAACCGTATCATCATCTAAAAAACAAACGACTTCACTTGCTTCCTGAACTCTTGCAATACCATAATTGCGTTGTTTTGTTAAACCTCTATCAGTTTCATCTACTTTGAAATACTTCAAACCTTGAAACGAATTTTGAGTCAGCATTTCCTTGGTGAAATCATCTGGCGAACCATCAACAATCAAAATCTCATTTGGATACAAGGTTTGATGCTGCACCGAAAGCAAAAGCTTCAATAAGGGTTGCGAACGCTTATATGTACAAATGATTAAAGTAAACACCATATTATTTTGATTGTGATTTTAATTTTTCAGCCCATTTTTCACTTACTTCCCATTGCTTTTGCATGGTTTTGTAATATTTAAACGGATTTTTAATCGTTTGTTGGTTGTAATATCTTAAAAACAAATTTAATTTATATCCAAGTATTTGCTCTTTTGTATGATACAACATTTTAAACAACATCACCGTTGGTGAAGGTTTAGGCTGAAATTGTTCCTCTTGCCAAGGCAAAGTAGGTTTTACTCTAAATCCTCCTACTGGTGCTTTTAAATGTAAAATTTGTGGCTGTGGTAAATATAATACATCATAACCTCTATTTCGCAATTGCATCCCAAAATCGGCATCTTCACCAAAACCATTTTCAAAACGCATATCAAATTTCAAACCTTCCAATGCTTCTCGTTTTACCATACTACAGCCTGAACCAAAAGTATCCCAATGCATTAGATGATGAAAAACGGGAGTTTCATTAGGTCTAAAGCAGGCTAAGGTAAAGGCTTTTTCAATGGTTTTTAAAATGGTTGTAAAACTTTCTTCGATAAAAGTAGGTGCTAGTTTAATGTCATCATCAGCAAAAAACACCCAATCACTTTTTACTTCTTTCAAAGCAATATTCCTTGCATTACAAGCACCTGTTTGATGAATAAAATGATGAATTATTTCGAAAGGCCAAATTTCATTCTTCAAATAATCTAACTCAGACTGACTATTTTCATGCGGATTTTGCTCTACAATTATAATTCGATTTGGAATTTTCGTTTGCGTTCTTAAATCACAAAGCACATCGTACAAATACTTTTTTCTACCAATAGTTGGAATTAAAACATCTAAAGTTATGTCTAAAAAATCTACATTTGAAACTTCTTGCTCTGTTTTAGCATTTGGGTCAAAAGCAATTCGCTTAACCGAAATCACATTCATTAATGATGCAATTGGCAATTGTTTTTCATACAACACAAACAATAAAAACAGCTGAAAGCATTTTGAAAAACCATAGTATTGCGCTGTCCAATGAAAAAGTTCTTTTGTAGTTCCAATATGCGAGGTTACTTTCTTTTCTTCTTGAAGTAAATTGGGATTTGAATAAGTTCGCAATCCATTTCTGTGACCCATTTTTGCCATAATGGTTAAAAAATAACCAAAACTGAAATTATCGTTAAGGAATTGGTTTCCGAAACTCACAAAATCTTGAGCCGAAATAGTTCCTATAAAAGCACTTGCTTGCCAACTGGCAAAACCAACTTTTTTGTTAATCTTAATAAATGGAGAAGGTTCTACATAACCCACTTTGTCCGATAAAAATTCGATTTCCGATGGATTATAGAAATACATTACTTTACTGGTAACGTTATTTTCAATCCAATTGTGATGCATTTGATTTACTAACGATTCGTGCACCCAAATTAATTGAGCTTCAGGAAACTGTTGCGCAAACTCAAAAAGTAATCCCTGAATATCTTTAGAAGAATCAAACGATGAAACGGCAGCTAAATCTTGATAGATTGCTGTAACTTTTTTAAAATCATGTACAAAAGTTAGGTTCATCGTTTTACTTTATCAAATGCTGATAGTAATTTATATTTTCTGCTACTTTTTTAGTAATATCAAAATGGGCTTCAACATATAATCTAGCTTCGTTACCCATTCTGGTATTACAATCTGTATCGCTTAAAATTGTGCTTATTTTTTGAGCAAACTCCTCATGATTAGTCGGATGCACTAAAAAGCCACTTTTTCCGTCTTCCATTAATTCTTGTGCCCAACCAATGTTACTATTTACAACAGCTTTTTTCATTGCCATCGATTCGATAGTGACCATTCCAAGGGTTTCAGCGTAAGTGGGAAATACACAAACATTGGCTTTTTTGATATACTCTTGTACTTCCGCGTAGGGTATTTTACCTAAATAGGAAACCTGTCCCAAATCCTTTTCATGAAACTGTTGCTTAACTAATTCCCATGTAGATTTATTTCCTGTGGCTACATCTCCAGAATCGCCACCAATTAAAACCAATTGGGCTTCTGGAAACTGATTTCTCACTTTATGGAAGATTTCAGGCAATTCAAAAACGCCTTTTTTTCTTATTATCGTTCCAATGTATAAAACAAGTCCTTTCTCAAAACGTTCTGGTTGTTCATTATTGAATTGAGTCAAATCTAAACCGTAATGAATGGTTTTTATCTGCTCTTTGTGCAATCCAAAAAGTTGAGCCGAAACTTCACCTGCGTATTTCGTAGGAGCAATAAAACCTTTTGCTTTTCTTACCGCTAAGGTTTCAAACAAACGATTTTTAAACTTCTGTTTTCTGTTTTCGATATGACAAAAGTAGGTATCGCTTCCGTGAAAACGAATTACTAATGGAACCGTAAAATTCATAAAAGCGGTAACTCCTGTCCAATCGGGTGCCTCGATTACATCTATTTTCTCTTTCTTAACAACCGAATTGACATAGTTTTGAAGGTGTTTTCTGTAAAAAAACCATTTCCCTAATCGATATTTTTTGTTTGAAATAAAATGAAAAGCAATCCCATTTTCTTCAAAAACTTCCGATTTTGCTTGACCATATACAAATACCGTCACCTTAACTCCTTTTCTAACCAAAGCCACCACCAAGTTTTTAATACTAG
>Ga0209373_10002218_pt1 | contig 20026 bp, 21 predicted proteins | sample Higcelweek5metaG_FD_187173 | JGI IMG/M metagenome (GOLD analysis project Ga0209373, IMG submission 187173) | Freshwater pond sediment microbial communities from the University of Edinburgh, under environmental carbon perturbations - High... | ecosystem: Environmental > Aquatic > Freshwater >... | reverse complement strand
GATTGAATTGTGAATCCTGCTCGAATCATTCACAAGTACTTCTCCTCTATTGTGAATAAACCTCTGCCAATTCACAAGAGATTGAATTGTGAATCCTGCTCGAATCATTCACAAGTACTTCTCCTCTATTGTGAATAAACCTCTGCCAATTCACAAGAGATTGAATTGTGAATCCTGCTCGAATCATTCACAAGTACTTCTCCTCTGTTGTGAATTGAGTTGTTACCATTCACAAGAGTCTGAGTTGTGAATAACTCTCGAACCATTCACAAGTACTTCTCCTCTATTGTGAATAAACCTCTGCCAATTCACAAGAGATTGAATTGTGAATCCTGCTCGAATCATTCACAATTACTTCTCCTCTGTTGTGAATTGAGTTGTTACCATTCACAAGAGATTGAGTTGTGAATCCTGCTCGAATCATTCATAAGTACTTCTCCTCTGTTGTGAGTTGAGGTGCTATCATTCACAAGGAATGAAGTTGTAAATAACTCTCAAATGTATTTAAAAGAACGATGATAATAATTCACAAAATAGTAACCTGTGATGTGAATGGTTCTATTTTATCCAAATAAATAAAATAGTCAATTATTTGATGATATTTTATTGAAAAAAACATTAATACAAAAAGTTTATTTTATTGCATAAGATAGACAAGATAATTTATTAAAATATGTTTTTTAGGGGAATAATAGGGGAAAAATAAAATATATTGTAAGGTAATTGTAAGCAAATTGTACCCAAAGTGAAAAGCAATAAAAAGCCATATTTTATAGAATTCTGACAAGTAAAAAATAAGTGACATCTATTAAATAGGGAAGGGGAGGAAAAAAATGTCTAAAACAAATTTCTTATATTGAATAATGTAGGAAATTTACTTAGTAATTGTTGACACATGATTACATCTATTGATGACAGTGTTTCTTTATATATAGCACAGAAAAATCAAATTCTCAAAGATGTCCTTTGAGATGTTCGATTTGACGATTTCTGTACTCAAGAGAACTGCGAAAAATTAAACACATACTTTCGTTCGGTATGAAAAGATGTGATTATTTCAATAAAAGATTTCTATATCAGTCTTAATGGATCATATATTGGAAGCTATGAGTCAATGGTTGCTTTAGTGGGAAAAAGGGAAATACAACTATCTTCCCCTACATTCCTCACCCCGTATCTTTAATTATTAACCAACATACGATATGGAAAAGATGGATCAAGCACAACAGCTTAAACAGATCATAGATAAACTTCAAAGTTTTGAAAATGATTGGGAATCACTTACTAAACTCGGAAATACAATCTTTCCAAAACATCTTATTGAGAAAAATGAAATACTCGATGAAAATAAAGAATGAATCCCTACAAAAATGGAGAAGACTAAGGAATATACAACAGTGTTAGTGAGAGTCAGTTTGGATTATGTTATCACTTGAGCCTTGAATTATTTTTACTCTGGAAAAATCTCAATAATTGATAAAGAAACAAATAATGAATTATTTGCAATTAATTCTCATGAGCCGATCTATTGAATGAACAAACATGCTGATGTTGAAAATCCCGATAAAACATCGGTAGTAAAACATAGAGGAGACTATTATACAATAGAACTTAATCAAGAAAATATCAATGAATACATGAGCAATATAAAAGCATCTAAAATAGTTGAAATGAATATCTTATTACAAAATAATTAAACCAACAAATGGATACAAATTCTTTTTCATTAGTGAATACCAAAGAAAAATTTTTTGAAGCATATATGCAAAAGTTTTTTGACATACTCTCAACAACTGTCATTGAAAGAAACGAAATCAAAAGTATCGATTTTGTTACAAATCCGTCATGAGAACCTATAAGATGTCCTTGATATTTATTAAAGGTTCAATACTCATGATCTCTTTGAAAAGACGAGGTAAAAACGATTTTGGAAAGTACTATGAAATTTCAAATTTGAGAAAATATGGTTAATAGTAAATTTGTTATTCTCAACTGAGAGTTGGAAATCGTATCAAATAATTTCTATAACGAAACAGAAAAAAAACTAGAACTTACGAATGTTTATTCAAGTAAATATATGTGAGAGTTGTTACAGGAAGAAAAAACAAATTATTACAAAGAGGCAGAAATTCTTCCAATGGTGAGATGAGATTTTTCTATAAAGAAAGATAATGAAGGAAACTTTTATATTTATCTCAAACCATTTTCAATTATCCAAATATCACAAGAGACTCATGATTCATTTCTTGAAAAAATGAAAGCATCGTTATTAAAAAATGAGACTCTTGATGAGGATAAGATTTGAGAATTTTTATCCCAAAGTATTTCGGTCATTCAATATAAGAATGATAAAGAAGTACAAAATAAAATTTCAAATCTTCTTTGATTAGAAAAGACAACTCACTGAAAATTCTTCACGATCTATATGAAGGGGGATGATATTTATTATATCTACAATCAGCTCAATAATACTCATCATATCTCTGAGAAACTCATGTCATTGCCATGACTCAATTCAATCATTCCAACGAAGAAAGAGAGAGTAATACTTACTAAAGAAGAGTATGAAATATTCATCATGAAACCTGAAACGAACGAGAAAGAATATAGTAGTTTTTTTGCAACAGAGATTGAGAAAAAAGAAAAAGAGATTAAGGAACACTTCCCTACTTTTTTCTATGATTTATTTCATCATGAAGTAAAGGAAAAACAAATTCATAAGGAGTATAATCTCACACTTTATAAAATTCATACCGAGTATGATTATTCAATTCTTGATATTGAGCTATACGAAAATTATAGAGAAGAAATAAAAAAATACTATGAGAAGTGAGATGAAGAACAGATGAAAGAAATTTTCAATACTTACTATCAAGAATGCCTAAATCATGAAACAAGTAGAAGAGAAATGATAGAACAGAATATAAACATAACTCCCTGTGATGATATGGAAGACATAGAAAAACCACAGATACAAAGAAGACCTATGAAAGAGTTAAAGTATATCGAAGTGAAAGATCTTACACAAGGACAAGAAATCATTCTTCCAAAGACATACCAACTATGACCAGATCAAAAAAGAATATGAGTGATAACTAGAATTGATTTTGAAAAAAAAGAAATCTTAGTGAACTTAAAATGAAATCATTCTTGGAATGTTACTCTTCCCTTTTCAATATATGGTGAAAAGGTTGAGGTACCAGATGAGACCAAAGAGGAAATACAACAAACTGAAATACTATGAGAAGAAAAGATCCAGAGACTCAAAAATGATCTTCAAGAACGTTCAAGTAAACGGTTGGAAGAATTTAGAGAAAACATGGGTTCAGAAGATCAAATATCTATCATAATCCAAAACGTCCAGACTTATTTCAGAAAACTCAAAGAGTTTTGTACAACAAACGAAATTTCCATCAAAGAGTTTGACCCATTTGTAAATCAAGAGTTTCTAAAACTCTACAAAAATATTACCCAATAACTATTGCATTATGTGAGTAGATAATATAACCAATCCTCAAACAAAGGAACGTATGTTGCAATTGATAGAAGGCAATATCCCCTATTTTATCTTAGAAAAAGAAGAAATAGTGAATATCTCCAAACAAATCACAGAGCATTTTAAATCTCTAAAATTTCAGGAGATGAAAACTTTTTGATTGAAGCTTTCAAAATTCCTTGAGAGTAATTTTTCATGCGAGATTTTTAAAGAGATTGAATAATTCACTTCGCAATCCCCTTCCATAATCTTTGATTTGGTGGGGGTTAGAAGCCTTCTGAGTTATAATTTAGAGAAAATATTTCTCAAAAATAGAATTTCGACAATAAATATATATTATTTTCTCATATAGGCAAAATAACACTAGATCCATGATAGTAACAAAGACAGCAAAGCTGAAAATATATAATCGAACCTTCACACTTCAACCAACTCTGGACATATATTCAGAGGCTTTAGAATGTGTCCTAGGAGTAGTAAGGTTAGAACATGAAGTAATCAAAGTTCTTACAGGAAACAATAAGCTCAATTATATTGAGAAATGTATCCATCGAACTATCAAAAATCCTGAACCGAAATATCATGAGTTTAATGATAAGTTTCCCAAATTCCCTTCATACTTTAGAAGAGCATGTATCCAAGAAGCTCTTGGGTATCTATCTTCACACGAAGAGAGATATAATAATTGGTTAGAAGAGAAAAGGTTAACTCAGAAAAATGGAAAGGCATTTAGAAAGAAGATGCCTACATTTCAAGTAACACACAAATCATTTCCAACCTTTTATAAATCAAATATGTTTGAGAGAAATGAAGATGGAACTGCAGAAATAAAAGTATACCTAGATAATGATTGGAAATGGATACAGGTGAAATATGATTCCAGAAATCTCAAGAATAGAGATTTGAAGAATTACCAAGAACTCAATCCAAGTCTTGTTCGTACATGAAACAAGTTTTTCTTAAATATTCCTTTCACGAGAAATGATATTAAACTCAAATCCACCTCCACAACAACCCAAGAAGAAAAGGTTGTAGGGGTAGATTTGGGTTTAACAAATACAGCAGTTTGTTCGGTAATGGATTCGTCAGGTACTGTCATCGATAGATTATTTATAAAACAATCGAGAGAAAAAGACCTGATGAAAACAAAACTCAATAAACTAGCACAAGCACAAAGGAAAACGAGGTGAACTTTGAAACCAAATCATTGGAGAAAGATAAATGATTTGCAGAAGTTCATCTCCCAAGATACCGCAAATAGGATAGTATGATTTGCAAGCAAACACTCATGTACACACATAGTGTTTGAAAACTTGGACGGTATGAAACTCCCTAAATGAGAATATGGAGCAAAGAGACTGAGGTCAAAACTCCAACATTGGACTAAGAAAAGAATCCAGAAAGATACAGAACAAAAAGCTCATATAGAATGAATCGCTATCAGGAAAGTATTAGCAAGAAATACTTCAAAACTTGCATTTGATGGAAGTTGAGAAGTAGAGAGAAATCCAAAGAAAGATGTTGCTTTATTCCCAAATGGAAAACAATATCATGCTGATCTGAATGCAAGCTATAATATATGAGCAAGATTTTTCATAAAAGAATACCTAAAACCCTTGTCTGAAAAGAGGAGGTTGCTCGTTGAGGCAAAAGTTCCTGAACTAGTAAATAGAGCCAATTGCTCACTGTCTTCGTTAATTAAGTTAGTTGCGGTAATATAACTGTTACGTTATACTCTACTTCTAACTCTTATTCATGACATTGAAGCTCCTTCCATAATCTATCCGATTTGGGAGGGGTGGTTCACAGTCGGGAGTATTATCATGAGTTGATTTTTGGAAAATTGAAAAAAAATGACTCAATAAGGAGGCACTAAAAGTTTTTGATTTATGACTTGTTAGTATTGGGAAAATAATCAAAAACAGTAAGAAAGCTATAAATCTTGATCTTATACAAACAGCGAGTCAAGCAGAAGAGGCAATAACTGAAAAGATAGGTTTTTCGTCACCATGTATGCAAATAAAGACAGTGTTAAAGCAGACGAAATCTATGATGATAAAATATTAAAAATCGAGGAACTTGAAGAACTATTTACCCAATTATAAGAAAACTTTTGAAGGAAATATTTTAATATCTAAAAACGCAGAATTATGAAAAATATTGATGACATAATAATTTCACACTACAACAAAGAACTCAAAACATGATGCTTAATCATTTTCAAAATATGTTTAGATGGAGATCTTCATGAGAATATGTTTTATACAATAAAACAATGAGATGATCTTGTTAAACTTCTATCATGAGAAGAATATGATATCATAGGTCAAATAGATCTTACAACTACACGTAGGATTTGTTTTAGTGATACAGTTTTCCCATTCACATTTACAGAATTTCTTGATTATGTGAAAAAGCAAGAAATGGTATGTGATTCACATAAAGGTATTATCGCCTGAGAAGCATTCACTCGTTATGAATGCAAGTCTTGTGGTAAGATTGGAATGAATCACAATACATTTGTATCAATCTTGTGTGAATCATGTGAGAAATCTCTGTGAGTATGCAAGTACTGCCTACTATGAGAAAAAGTTGAATAAATTCATAAAAAAAATATCATACCAAGAAAACAAAGATTGGAACAAGGAATACAGGACGATTACCTGCATTCCCTACTCTAGTTTTTATTACTAGAATTTATTCACTAATTTTCATAATATATGAAAAAACAAGATTTTATCAAAGCTGTTGGACAACAAGCAGGAATGAGCCAAGATGCTATTGGAAGAGCCTTAGAAGCGATGATTGATGTTATCACTACTGAGTTGAAAGCTGGTAATGAAGTAAACATTACTGGGTTTGGTGCTTTTAAAGTCACTACAAGAGCAGGAAGAGAAGGAGTCAACCCTAGAACTGGGGCTAAAATTTCTATCCCTTCAATGAAAACTCCTGTATTTAGATCTGGAAAAACTCTAAAGGAAGCTATTAGATAAACTTCGTACATAAAAAAAAGACCTTGTTACAAACAAAGGTCTTTTTTTTATGTACTCCCACGATAATTTATGAGAAATATTTTAGTCTTATTTAGAAATTTTCTCAATAATTTCTTTAATTTGGTAGGAAGTTTTTCCATTTAAGTCTTCTTTTAGAGACTCAAAGAGAATTTTTCCATGATCCAATATTCAGAGAAACAATGCTCTATCAAATGCAAATCCCTTTTCATTAATAGCAGTTTCGTATTCTGCCACCAATGAAGTGATATCATCAAGACTAATCAACAAACATCACTTTTTTTCATTCTTTTTCAGTAAATCAATCGCAATGTTTCTAATTTCTGCCCATGCCATCGCCATTTGTTCACCTCATGTGAAGGTGAAATTCTTAGTTAGAGACTCAACATATTGAGTTTGGGTAAGTGTTTTCATTAATAAATGTTTATATAATATTTGTGCGAATTAGAATGAATCTTTTAGTAAAGACTGGATTGTTGCATCTACATCTTTCCAAGGTCATGGTATCATGTAAGCGAGTAGTGTTTCTTCTGGATTAGAGAAGATTTTCCTCCTGTACACTAGAGCTTCCTCTTTAAAATAATATACATTTTTTCATATTTTTCTAAACTATACTAAAAAAATTATTCCGTGCAAATGCTTTCTAATAAATTATCATACCATTTTACCCACTCATCTGGGGAAAGCTCTTTACTCATATAGCAACCATTTCCGCTGTAGATGTAGTACCAAAAATCCACACCACCAAATGAGATGTTCGGCTTTGGAATATATCAATCCTCAACAGTCCAATCAAACACCCTAAAAGCAAAAGCATCGGTTACATACTCAAAAATATCAAGATCAATGGAAATGTTATGTTTTTCCCGATAGGCGGTCTCGACTCTTTGTTTGATATCACTAAGAAGAGCGAGCCCAAATTCAGGAACTGGATATTGAGTAATAGTTCATGGGGAGAAAACGCTTTGTGCAATTATAGTCATAATTTTATGTTAGGTTTTATTCTCCTTCATCCCCTTCTCCCTCACCATTGACTTGCATATTGATATTTCTAGCATCAAGCCAATCAGAAGATGGTTTGTATAGAAGCCTTGCGTTAAGGTAAGCGAGAGGGAGAGGTAATACAGTTACTCCAATATAATTACCACTTTCAGTTTTTTCGCAAACTAAAGCGATATCAATTATATCATCACTTACTAATGCAAGAGGGACTAGGAATGAGATTTTATTTTTATAGGGATAATACATAGGTACAACCGTTTTATAATCCCGTTTAGCCTTTTTTAGAGCTATTTCTACACTATCAAGAAAACTTGATTTCATATTCCTATATAATTTTCCATCTTTCATTATTTCCTCAATGAGAAGATGGAAATACTTTTTCTTTTCTTCTTTAGGTAAAATATAAGGGTTTATTTTTTCAAAATCCTTATATTTCGGCATATAACTTTCAATGAAATTTTTTGGAAATCTATCAAGAGATCCAAAAATATGATTTTCATCTATTTGTATTGTATTCTCTTTGCACTCAAAGAGAATATCTCTTATATCATCGAAATATTTCGCCTTTTCTGGAAGACTTGCAAAATTGGAAATCATAATTTTCCAATTATACATCCCTTCAACAGTAAATGACTCAAATTTGTATTTTGATGTTCCTCCATCATTTTTCGAGAAAAGAGCATAGATGTGATTATAGTTTTTGTCTACCAATCAGGTATTAAAGGAAGCATAATCAGATCCTTCAATAATTTTTCCTTCATCACGTACTCTTGCAAAAGTGAAACAAAAGTAATTTTCCAAAATTGGATTGAAACGGAAGTCTCAATCATTTCCTAAATGCCATTGTTCTGGAAGAGCGATTTTTTTTAAGTCTTCCATAATATTTTTAATATTTGGGCAATATCCCCAATCATACAAAGCATTCCTTGCTCACAAAAGACTATAGTCTTTAAAATTATTATTTTGAACAGTAGTAGTAGTTTTTAACATAGTATTAGGTTTATTGGTAATAGGAGAATTTTGGTACGAAATAGCAGGAGCTTTGATAGGAGCTTTCACTATTCTCTTAACAAGAAGCTTTGTCACGAAATGTTCATCTTCTTGATGATAGGGTCTTACACGTCAGTAAGGAAGGTTGATTTTTATACACAAACTCATAATAGAGTTAACACGAATATTTTTTTTGATTCAAAGATCTCAGAAGAGATCAATAACACAATCATCAAAAGTTTTGAATATCATGTGGTCTGTTTTAAAATCTTTATTTTTTTTCTTAAAGAATGAGACGAAATCAGTTACTCGTATCCACTCATCATTAGAGGGGAAATCGATATATGTTTGAATTATCAACTCCCTAGTTTCAACAAAAGGGGTCGAATGTATTTTTAAGTTGTGCATATTTTTTCATAGATAAATTAAATATAAAAATGAAATGTAAATGAACAAGATGTTTTAATTATATCCAAAAAAACTATTTTTCAAATAGATTATCTACTTATATCTTTCAATACCTTCACTAAAAATATACCCACAACCGCTATAATTAAAGGCAAGAATGTTCACACAAACAAGGTCACCCCGAGTCCTCATAGAGCAACAACCCCGAGAGTAAAATCAGAGACAGTAGGAGAATTACTCGTAGTGACGTGAAGATGTTTGACAGGTTGATCTGTCCGAGCACAAGTAAATACGCTACCATCTGAGTGATGAGAAGTACTTACATGTGAATATGGATAAGGAGGAAGCCCGCCATATACATTTTGCACAGGTTGTACGATTGTTTGTTGTGGTGGAGGGGTTGGTTGAGGCTTATCCAATTCTTTGTGTTTATACTTAAAAAATTGACTTGCCAAATAAGCAAGAAACCCCAAGATTGCAAAGAATTGCAGATTCACAAGCAAAAGAACTCCAATAATAAAAATGCACACTCAATGAAAAATGAGAGTCATCTTGAATTTTTGGAGTTTAATTGTTTCAAGCTCTATCTGAGCTTGTAGATCTGGATCCATTTTTTTTTGAGTTGGTATTTGTTCATGCTTGGTGGTAACATCTGTCGCATGAACTAATTTACTCAATACTCCTTTTACTCCAGAAGAGTTTTCAGAAGAAGGAGTAGTAAGTGGTGAATTCGTATTAACCGCCAAATCAGTATAATTGATTTTAATTTCATTTTTCCCCCAAGGGACAAGAGATTTTGATGGCATAATTTTTGTTTTAGAAGGTAAATTTTAATTAATTCTTAATATTTTGAGGAGATCTTGATATTTATTGAAGTATCAGGTGAAATTCGGAGCTTGTTTGATACTTCACCTTTTGACGGGGAATACATTTCCCCAGTCATCAGTTCTGTAATCACCAAGAAATTCTCTTATGAAAGTCCATTCATCCTCAAACATATTCAAGGAAAGGCAAATGTTTTTTTATATAACAAACAAATTGAGAGTTTGTGTTTACAATGGTATTTTTGCTTAACCAAAGAGCATTTTCTTTGGTGGCATATTCTCAATTTATGAGTTTTTTTCTTATTTTTTTCATACAGGAATGTTTGGCAAAAACTATTTGATTTGAATATGTGAGCTAGAATATCATTGTGTTTCTAAATCTTCTTTTAACTGAATGTTAAGTTTATTACATTCATCTACTAGACGAGTCATATCAACAAATTCTCTTTTTTCTGTCTTCGGAATCTCATCATTAAAATTGAGAGCTGTGACATGAACAATCTTGTTGATGGGGTATTGGTAATTACCATCAAAAATAATAGCATAATAGCAATGAGCCAATCATGTTCCCCCACCGTATCACAATTTTATTTTTTGCATTCCAAGATCTTGGAGTAGGTATGTATCATTATTTTTTACAAAAGTTTCCATGGTGTTTTTTAGAAAAGTATTTTTTTTAAAAAAGAAGAATAAGAGCGGTGTCATAAGGATTAAGTCCTTAGGTATTTATAAGTAGCAAGTGAGGCACTGGGACACCTTTCTTATTAATAGTTTAATTACCAGTCCTTGCGTTTTAACTTAATGACTATAGGAACGAGACCTATCTTACATTCTTTGATTAAGTCTAACATCAGTGAGTCACCGATAATGTTAGATCGAAAATGAGATATTACATAGGATTTTATTAGCAAAATAAATTACAAAGAAATAATATATATTTTCTCCAAGTTTTCTAAAAAAAGTCCTGCTTGTGAATAGTAGGACTTTTAGATGACACGGATGATTAGAGTCAAAGATGTTTGATAGCATCATTTATATTTTTGATTTGTTCATTCAACAACTCAAATCAATCAGGAAAGTGAGATGAGTTTGATTGTATGAGCGAGATGAGTTTTACTAAGATATCGATAGTGAAGACTTCGACTATTTCTCCCCCACCCTCTATGGTGCAAACGACAATATTTTTTGGAAGAGGGGTTGGAAGATGGAATTGATCGAGAACTTCTAAATTATCTTTGATTTGGAGAAATGAAATAAGATTTAGAAAATAACCTCAAAGTCCTACCCCTTGAATTGTTCCGTCATTTTTGATGAAAAAAGATTTTTCTCCTAACTGTACTAAAGTTATATCATTTATTCCTATAGGTTTAGCATTATTCAGTAGTTTTCTATACCGCACATTAAGGCTAAGCATATTTACTGAATAATCTTGTACATACCGACTTCATTGGTATTTGAAGGCGTGTCAGTACGCATCATCATACATTTCATCTTCTTTGTTATCAAGGTAGAATTGGAGCAAATGAGTTCCGTAGACTTCACAGGAAGCAGAAGGCTGTCCTACAATCAGGTTTACATTTTCTGTACTTTCTATCATTTTTTGGAAAATTATAAAATAAGGAAGCAAACTACCAACTGACATTGGCTGATTGGAGAAGGTAGTCTGCGTATGGTGGGAAAAGGTGGGAAGACGAAAAAGATTATTTCATTACTTGCCACGCAGATATAGTAGATATTTTTGTCTAAAAATCCCAAAAAAAGTAAGAAATATATGAGAATGATAAAAGAAAAGTAAAAAAAATTGAAATTATTTTATAATTAAATATAATAAAAGTTGCTAAATGTATCGTCCCACTCAAATCCGACCAGCTAAAAAACTTGATATTTTTTTAAAATATATAAACTGACATTTTTTCTAAAAATAAAAAACATTTTTTGTGATAAAGAAAAGTAAAATATTACTCATATATTTTATAACTAGTAAATACATTTTGTTGTTTGGTTTCAGTCGTTTATAACTATTATCTAAATATAAAAATATAAAATTTAAAAAGATAATGAAAGTAAAAATGAATATTAATGATTTTCCACTCCCGAGAGGAGCGGTATGGTTGGACACACCACACGAAAAAATTAAGACCTTGATAAAAGAACATCAATGAGTCTTACATGAAGTACAAGTATTGGTTTTGGATTCTATTGACGTACATCCTATACTTGATTCGATGATCTCAATTGTCAATTTCCATGATTTGATTATTGAGAATAAGATAATGGTATTGATTTTTGAGTTTGAGTGAAAGGAATATATTTATGATTTGGAAGAATATTTGAGTCAAGATGGAGGAGTGCTTATTACTGATAAGCTGAAGATTTTTTTCAATAAAGAGATGAAATATTTTTGAAACATTGTTCTCAATAAGTATCTGTGAAAAACAGATTTTGGTGAGATAGTTGATGATTTCTTTAAAAAAAAAGTAATGAATAGCTTCAAATTGGCATAATATTTTTGTAACATTATAATTTTCTTGTTATTTATTTTATAAGTTAATTAGGATGAAATGGACGAAAGATAAGATTCTGTGAGAGGTCCAAGAGAAGATAATTGCGGGGAAAGAGAGTGACTTGAACAATGAGAAGATAATATACCAAAAGGATTTTATTAAAGCATGATTATTTTATCCGCTTATTATTATCCAAAAATGAGAGTTTGAGTGAATAAGTTCGCTTGATGATTTAGCGAAGATTTTTGGGTACACGTATAAATGATATGAAAGAGGGCGATTTGTTTCTAGGGAGACTATTGATAAATATTTTAGAGAGAGGATTTCAAAGCATATCAAAAAGCAGAAGATGGTATCGGCTCAATGGCTTATCAAGAACAAGCATTCAACTTGGTTGAATGCGGTACAGAAAGGAGTATTTTGATACAAATGACTTCGAGATTTTGCGAATAGGAACTGATTTTTTCCACAGAGGGTAAGTGATAAAATTCAGAACATAGAGTTATATATCAACACAGAGATTATGCCTTTATGTAAGAAGGGATATTTCATACCAGAAAGGACATTGAAAACCAAGTTTCCGTATTTCTATAAGATGCTTGTATGAAAAAATATACCTTGATATAACTCATATACTGATCTTGTAAAAAAGAAATGATTAAAATCTAGGAAAGTGAGAAAAAATAATACAGAAGAGTTAAAGATTAATTTTTTGGAATATTTTGAAACAAAAATTCTTCCAGAAGCAAAGAAGAACAAGATCACTGCTCCATACCTTGCAAAGTTCCACTGACCGTGGTATTCTCTTTTTTCTAAAAAAATTGCTCCCTTCCCTTCTTGGAAGGAATTCAAAAAGAATCTTGAAGATAAAGGAATAAAATTATAAGTCCTTTATTTTTTTGTGCCCACCTATTTTCTAATTTTCTATCCCCCAATTTTCTTGTACCCCCAAGAAAACGTCGTAAACAAAAAAGGGCTGAAGCTATATAGAACGTGATAGATACATATAATGTTTCTTCTGAATACTAAATATGTCTATATCTCACAAAACCCCTTATGTGTTCCAAATCGTTCATAAAAATCTCATAAGATCCATACTAATATGATAGTGAACTACTAACCACTAAAAAATAGCCGTACGTATACGCATATAAAGATAACACATCCGTATCATAACATCACATCAATACCTCCAAACAATACAATCAATACAATCATAACTATACTGTGCAGACCTCTTCAATAAACATTCAAACTCTCATATATAATAATCCCTCAAGATAAAGTGCTAGAAATATAAATAAATAGCCGTACTATGATACGGCTATAAAACAACACTAAAACAACTTATCGAACAATATCAAAACAACACTAAAACATTGTATCAATACTATAAAAGACAGGAGTACTCATTTCTTCCTGTCTTTTAGTAGTAGTAGTTCATTTAAAATATAACATCTTCCAAAGAAAGAAAAATATCAGAATCATCATCAACCTGAGGGAGAGTATCCAATGGTACACCTCTTCAATTATCAGAATCTTTCTTTCATCATTCAATACCTACATCACCATCGAGGGTACTAGGAGATGGAGTATCGATAACATCAACCTGAACGGGGGTTTGTTGTTGGTTAGGACTCTCTATAGCCTGTTCCTTTTTTCATTCTTCTAAAGCTAAAGAATTACTCCCAATCTCCTTTCAAACTAATTCTTCTCTAAAGGTCTTCCCCAATCTTTTATAAAGTGAAGTTACCTTTGTAAAAATCTCCTTATACTTCTCATTTCAAATTCAAGTTCAATCTTTCCAAGTTTTGAGGTAGGCATCAGAATGTCTCTTAATTCATAAATCCTTACAAAGTAGGTATGTGAGTGTTTCCGCTTCCAACTCCTTTAAACATTTCATCATATCTACATTTCAACCCACATTGTATTCATGTTCCTCACTTGTATGTCCAAGCATGATATGTGAAAACTCATGGATCAATGTTCAAGTATTATTCACCTCATCAAGATTTGAATTCAAAAATATCTCACTATCATTTCATCTTAGAACAAATCAACCCTTACTCACACTACTAGCTTCAAACCTTGTCTGTATTCAATATCTCTTGGAGATAAAAGAACTCAGTGTTTCTAGCTCAATATCCGTAGAGTCTGTTGTACTATTCAATCTTTTGGCAATTGAATTCCCCTCAGCATCATATCTTTCCTCTACTTCGGAAATATCGTAAACATTATAATCACTCAATTTAAAAGCATTCACGTGTTTTACAATATATGCCTTATCTCACACCGTCTTTATATTCTCTTCTTTCAAATTAAAATTGATCCCGTATTTAAGTCTCAACATCTCAGTTCATAGTCCTGTTTCTCCAATAGGGATTTCTTTCTCAAAGACTTTCTTCTTTACAGGAATCCATATTTTCATTCATTGGGCTCATTTTTTCAGTTTGTATCAATTTCCATACCAAGTCTTATTCCCTGCAACACAACTTGAGCTTGGGTTTTGCAAAAGAATTAAATATGAATTGTAAAAACTAAAGTTATCAAACTGGTTTGCAACTCTAAAAAGTTTCTCAACATCTTCCATCTTCAATTCAGTAAGTCCGTTAATGAGTTTCTCATACTCACTCTTAAACTCTTTTTCAAGTTCTTTCAAAGCTCATACTTGTTTTTCCTTTTTCTCCAAGTAAGCTTTTTTCTCAGCTTCAGATAAATTGTTAAACCAAGAAGATTTTGATGATGAAGGTTTCTTCATCCTCTCCCTCCCATCAACTCATACAGTTGTATCATTAAATTTAGCCATAGTAAACTATTAAATTATAAGCAATCTCTAATATAAGAAATTATTCCAAGTCATTCACTCCTCAATTATTCTCAACCATCTTTCTTAAAAAAACACTAAAAAAATAGCCGTATCATAGTACGGATAAAAACAAATAAAAAACGCACTCATGTACGTCTTAAATAGATTCAAAGATAAGTGAAATATTTCCTACCTAATTTGGTTTATATATTTTGCTATTCTTAATTTCAGTTCGTACATATTCTCCAATTCCATCAGGTTATAGCAAAAAGTACTCACATTGTCTCATTTACTCAATTTCAACTTATCCATTCAAACAAAATCACAATCGTATCAATACATGTATTTACAAAAGTTTTTGATCATATCATGGAATTTCTCTACTGCCTTCATATATCCATCCCCTTTTATATATCCATCCAAATCCTTTTTCACTTTACCAAAAGATAATTCTTTCACAACCTGTGTCTCACTATACTTACATATCAAGTGACATAGCTTTTTATCCTCTAGGTAATATTCTCCCCTCTTACATGTCAGTACATATCATTTCGGAATTAACGCATTTATTTCTCTCACTTTTTCTCCAACCAATCTGTAAGAAGTATTATTATCTATTCAACTCATAACGAAAGTATTAAAAAATATTCTAATACTCTCTATAAGAAATTTTCATAATTCTCTTTTTCTCCTTTCATAAAATTTGAGATATGTATTTCATTTTCCCAAAAATATTGGTACTCTTACTTCATAATTATTATCTATACCATTTTTCTCAGCATTCACTATTCTCAGCATAATATACAGATTTATCAAAATTTTCTCGGCATAAGATGTCCTCAATAATTTTTAATACCTATCCTTAACTTATAGCATATCTAAAGCAAGAAGCACGTAACAAAAATGCATTACATATAATTTAGACTATTATAAACTAGCTTATTATAGGGGATTAAAGAGATTAAATGTCCTTAATATTCAAATATAGAATTAGGACATTGCCCCATTTTTGCTGACACTTTTTTTTATAATATTGTGGGGTGAACTCGTGAATTTCTAAACATTCTTTGTAATCAGGATTCAGTATCGATTGTGGCTTTAAATAAGTGAAATATAAGAATTCATTGTACTTTTTATATGCTATAAAAACATAGCCTTATCATGATACGACTATAGTACGAATTATTTACTAAAATATCTGTGGAAATATTTTTCAAAATATAGCCTTATCATAATACGGCTATAGAATTGTGAAGAAAATTTCGGAAAATAGTTGTTTTTCAGTGAATAAATATCCAATATCAATTCATATTATTCTGTTATTATCATGGTATGTTTTTAAGGATTGTTTTATTTTTTGCACTCATATTTTCTGCTACTCATACTTATGCTTCCAACTTTGATAATAAATGAATTATTGATACGAATGTAACTATAAAAAAACCATGAGCTATTGATACAACGGTTGATATTATTGAATGAAAAGAAACCAGTACAAGCAAGATTGTTCTTTCAAAAAATATTTCCGTTGAGTGAGGGTTTTGAAAAACAGTGGATACCAATAAACTTTTCAGTCAGATTGTGACAATAGTTGAAATTACAATAACCTTTCTTACAGCAGTCCTTGTTATAACACTTTTAATTGCAGGACTTCTAATGATTTTCAACACAGAAAACCGTGAAAAGTTTTCTCATTATAAAGGGTTGATGATAAAAATTGTTATTTATCTTCTCTTTTTCAATGGCTTGGCTATTTGAGTCTATTTTTACATTCTTACCTTCTTAAATAACCCGAAACAAAAGCAAATTATAGAAAATAATAAAGACCAAATTAAGATTGATTTAATTAAATAGTATTTTTAGATATTTTTGAAAATATATATATTATTAAATCATATTTACTAATAACTGTCGTTTTATGGATATTAAACTTCTTACATTCTCGGAAAAAGTTCTCGAGGATTTGATTTTATGGTGAATGGCTTTTTGAGCAACTGTTATAGGTTACAATTTATTTCTTTAGTATTTTTCACACACATGAAGCTATTGACTATTGCTGATATAATTCACATACCATGATTGACTCAATCAAATGAGGAATGGGGGGGATTTTTGAAAGAATACATTGATATTCTCGGGAATACGAGAACAACGTACGTTTTAATACCAATCATCATTTATAACGAAGAAGATGAAGGAAATAAAAATTGATATACCTGACGACTCCTTGTTTTTGATAAATGATCTTGAAAAAAGATCTATGCAACTAAGTTTTATCAATGTGTGTCTATCCTGTACTTATTAATACACCTCATCAATTTAGACGATATACATCGTTATATTGATGAAACGACAGGAATTTGAACTTGAATATTTCTATCAAAATATAGGTTTATTTCCAAAGAGAGAGTTAGAGTCATTTCAGAGGAAATTACAGTCTCACTTAATAATTTAAGACTTACCCACCATGAACAAGATTAAACTAAGTAAAAAATGGAAAATTATTTCCATAGTTTCAATATTAGTCGTATTGATAACTATTTGATGATTTTACATCCAATCTCAAATAATATTTCTGAGTGATGCTACTTGAACGAATGAAAAATACATTTCCCTTCTTGAGAAAAAATTTTTGAAAGAATGATACCACTTTTCCAAAAGTGATTTGAGAAATCATCTCAAAGTGATTGACGAGCTTTACCAAGACTGAACAATACAAGTAAAGCTAGAGAGGTACTATCTTCCCGAAGAAGGGGATACATTCTCTTACAGAGAACAATACGTGCTTTATTTTTATAACTAGAGTTTTTATGTTTGAATTACTTCTTGTAGCGAAAGATGAAGGTAAGAATGTAATCATTTTGGAATCATTTCAAAACGGCAACTTTACAAATACCGAGATGATTAATTCCCTAATCTCCCAATATAGGGAAAGATTTTCTGAAAACAAAAATGAGCTTTGTATTATCTTTAGAAAGATTGAGATTTACCCAGAATCAAATCAGACAGATGGGTTTATGGAGGAAAATATTCATCAAATAGATACAACAATTTTTATTTCTCCTAATCCTACTTCAAAGACAAAAACAAGGTATGTTAAAATCCTTAACGAAGTCAAATATGAAATCGTCTAAAGGTGGTTTTAGTATCTTATACATAGTAATATCAATGGTTATTGCCTTAATACTCATAAATGCGATAACCAATTATTATAGATCATCAAGCAAGAATGATATAGAGTTACAAAAAATCCAAAAAGAATTTACTATAATAAACTCATGACTATCAAATCTACAAAAAGTTATTTTTGAAAAGGCATCATATTTCACTTTTGACACCTCTTCCCTATTTTCATTCAAAGTAATTAATAAAGATACCCTCGTTGAGGATTCGTATTTTGTTGACACTCAGACATGTTGAAATAACTGAAAAACTCTCTTTTACTCAAATGGGATTGATAAAATCAATCTATTTTGAAATCAATGTATCGAGGGGTTAAGCACTGTCTCCATATCGTTCCCAGAACCTGAAATAAAAAATCATTTATTAAGAGTAAAAGTTTCGACTACTTATAATACCTATACCAATACTTTCTATGTGAGATAACTTTGATGTTTTATCCGAAGGAATTACTCAAAACAACATAGAGTTTATAATCCTTAATATTGATAAATTTAATATCAATAGCGAGATAAAAGATCTTATTTTTCAATTATATATCTACTATCGTTTTTTTCGATGAATAAACAATGAGAAATTAATTATTAAGATAACAAAAATATTTGAGCTTTTAAAATTTATTGAGAATTACAAGATTGAAGAACAAAACAAGATTCTTCAAGGGATACAGATACAGATACTTGAGATAAAATCAATAATATTGCGATACAAAGCAAGAAATCCGTATCTATTCTATTCATTTCACTATTATGTTTCTTTCCTGTACGAATACTGCAGATTGTATTATTTAGAGGAAATTAATTTCACAATGGTTTATGATTTTCAAGAAACAATAGAAAGTAATAATACCAATATTTTTGATAAATTTCTCATAATTATTCTAAACAACATTCAAACGAACGGCTACCAAATAAATATAGAAAACTACTCAAAATATCTTGATAAGATGTTGTATTGAGAGCTGAAAAATATCGTATGAAACCATCTAGACATAAAATCAACTTCGTTGGAGATCTATCTTGATATTTTGGTTAACGAAAAGATAATATATTTCTCAAAAAGTGGAATTGAGCAGTACTATATTTACTATCAATGAAAGATAGTAACTTATAATACATCTAAAATTGAAAACTTTTCCCAATTATATGAAATATGATTTATCGACTTTAATTCAGTGTGTGCATTTTTTTCACAAAACATATTTCCTATAGAAGATAAAGAACAAGCATTTACTCTCTATAAAAAACTACATGAAGAAATGTAACTCATGATTTACCATTATTGAATTTCTTGTCGCATCAGTCGTTATTTTTACTCTCATACTTTTGAGTCTTTGAATTGTTCAGAAACTAGCAGAATGACATACAAAAGATATGAACTCCCTAGAAATCGATACTTTTAAAAAGGAAATGTTTAGTGAACTAAATAATAAAAATGATCTTAAAATTACTTTCTATAAGTATGCAGATCTAACAACGAACAAAAAAACACCATACGATATAGAAAATAGATATAGAAATGACTTGGTGTTTCTCATAGAAAAGGGGGTTTCCAACTATGCTAAGAGAGATTTCAAACTCGTTGATGGAGATGCCTGTATCTGAGTTTATGATATGAATCTCGTTGCAGATGACACAAAGTTCTTTTATGAGAATCTATGATTAGATATTTGTCCTAGTGATATTTCAACTCCAAGATTCCAAGAAAACTTCAACATACTTTCAATAGTTGATAAAAGCAATGAACGTGTGTATGTGTATCTCGTCTTCCAAAATAAACTACTCAGAATTACATCTTCGCTTGAT
>Ga0209373_10002217_pt1 | contig 20032 bp, 26 predicted proteins | sample Higcelweek5metaG_FD_187173 | JGI IMG/M metagenome (GOLD analysis project Ga0209373, IMG submission 187173) | Freshwater pond sediment microbial communities from the University of Edinburgh, under environmental carbon perturbations - High... | ecosystem: Environmental > Aquatic > Freshwater >... | reverse complement strand
ATATTTTAATTGCTCAGCAGAAGCATAATTTTCTTTCTTGTATCCGTTCCTGTCAAAGGGATATGAAGTATTAACTTCAAATTTTCATTATTTGACACATCAAAACTATTAAATTCAAACGATAAATCCCCAATAGTTGGATGTGTTATATTTTTTATGATATCACCCATACCATTCACGTCAAAAATTGACCACCATTCATTAAAAGCAGGACTCCTTTTCTTTAGTTTACTCACAAAATCCGTAAACCAATCATTGTCAATGTGTTTCCCATATGTCACACGAAATCGTGACACAATCCCTTTTGCATGAAAGGGCCAATTGTCAAATAACCTCATATAGTCACTATTGGTAAACATCATCCATACAACATTTCTTTCTTCTAACTCCATCTTTGAAAAATCTAAAAAGATTTTACAGGCACTTCGGTTCCATGCAAGTATATTCCACTTATCATCCATAATATAGGCGGGTATAAGGTCAAGGCCATCTAAAACATTTTGCAACGCACTAGTTATTGGACTTTGTTCTGCCCAATTGTCACATGGAGGTGTTTTTGCAGCGAGGGCAAATAAGTGATTGCGTTCCTCTTTAGTAAGTAATAGCACTCTACATAAACTCTCTAATAATTGATCAGAAACATTGATGGGGCGCCCCTGCTCTAACCATGTATACCAAGTTAAGCTTACACCAGCTAGCTGTGCGACCTCCTCGCGCCTCAAACCAGGGGTTCGCCTACGAACTCCATTGGGCAATCCAAATTGTGATGGTTGTATTTTATTTCTACGAGATTTCAGAAAATTACCCAATTCAATATATCTATTTTTTTCATTAGTATTCATTTTGGCACCTCATCATATTAGTGTTAATACTAGTATAAACAATTAACTAGTAATAGTATATAGCAAGTGCTAAAATAAAACCATACAAACTATGGAGGAGGAAAAAAATGAAAATATTATTTCTCAACGCTTCACCACGTTCAAATGGTTATACATACCGTGCGCTAAAGTGCATTGAAGAAAATTTGGATACACAAGAAACAGTTGAATGGGTAAATGTAAATAATCTTAATATTAAACCTTGCATAAGCTGTTTCAAATGCAGGCCAAACAATGAATGTATTATGCAGGAAGATGATGGACACTGTGTGGCACGTCAGATAAAAAATGCTGATGTTTTAGTAATTGGCAGTCCAACATATTTTGGGAATATCACAGGGCCGCTGAGAACCTTAATAGATCGCGCACTGACTGCTTTTGAGGAAATAGCTGCAAGCGGTCGTGAAATGCCTATACCGTTACATAAAGGCAAAAAAGCCGCGATGGTAACAGCATGCAATTCACCTGAACCTATGTGTAATTTGCCAAATCAAGGCGCTGGTGCTTTAGCCGCCATTGAAACTACATTAAAGGCAGGTGGATACGATATTGTTGGTAGTATTCTGGTCAGTGGAGCAGCGGCACTTGACGATATACCATACGATGTTAAGGAGAGAGCCAAGGAAATTGCGTTAGCCTTGAGTCAAAAATAGAAACTTTATTGCTATCAAGCTTGTTTTGTCAAAGATAAGTTCATGAGTAGTGAATCACGTAATGGATTCCTGTAATCGTTCTCCGTATCGGCAAGTCCAAAGAATCAGTTTATTACCACTTGTATGCAAATGCTTTACATAGGCTACCATTTTCCGGTTTGGATCACCAATCAGAGGAAATGCTTCACTGCATAAAGTACCATCAAAATCAATAGCATAAATCTTACTCATCTAACCACACCTTAATTAATTGAAAAGGTCTCTGTTCCTTATTAATTCTAATTATCAGAATAATGGAATGGAATTTTATGAAAAAGTGTTAGAACTTAAATTTAAGCTTTTACAAAAGTAAATGCTAGTTTGCAAAAGTAGTGGCATGCAAATCTAGCATTTGCAATCGTAGAGTATATTATCTCTTTAAAATGAAAAAAGTAATAGTAGAAACCAATCCACCTAGTGATGTGCCCCATATTAAATCGATGATGGTAATCTTTATAGGCCAATCTTTTAATGTGGCAAGATTTGTTAAATCGTAGGTGGAATAAGTTATCAATCCGAATAACATTCCAACAAGTAAGGCATATGTCCAACTGTTTTTTTCCAACGCAGGGTTAATAACAAAAAAGACAAGTCCAGCAATAAATATCAAGTAAAATAAAGCCGCAACAATCCAATTTGGTTTTTCGCTCATGATGTATCCTAATTCCTTCTGATATAACTTTCTTGCTACAACAACCAACCACACAATATCAATTAAAAAAAATGTTACGAAAGCAATTGCATATGTTTTAATTATTTCCATCTTTATAACCCTCCATTTTTGTTTTTTTCGGAAACCATGGTATAAATGCACTTGTTCGCATCTTATAATCTTCAAACTCTTTATTTCCTTTATACTTCTTCTCTAGTAATCTTACCCCTGAAACAAATACTAAAAAGAAAGTCATAAGAGCAGGTCCGACAATAATCCATAGTCCATTGATATTACTAATTGCAATTAAGAATATTCCAAACCACATGGATGAATCACCAAAATAATTCGGATGTCTTGTTAGGGACCAAAGACCTTTGTCCATTATTTTATCTTTATTCAATGGATTCTTAATAAATTGTTTAAGCTGGTAATCGCCGCATGACTCAAAGAAAAAGCCGACTGCCCAAAGGATGATTCCCAAATAGTTATACCAGGATAACGCTTGCGTTGTTGTACTTGCGTATATTACAGGCAGGCTAACAATATACATAATGATCATCTGCAAAAAATATACATTGAAAAATGATTTTAATAACACAAACTTATTCCCCCATTGCTGTCGCATATTTACATAGCGATAATCTTCAGGCTTTCCAAGGTTTCGCTTTGCAATATGATAAGAAAGACGCAGTCCCCAGATTGCAATACAGACTGTTATGATAATTCCCTTTGAACCGGCTTCTGCATTTCTGAAAAAATTATATAACGCCGAGATGACAAAGCCGGACCCCCATGCAATATCTACAATGGAATTGTTTTTCTTGATTTGTCCAATTATAAAAATTGTAAAAAAGAATGTGAAAAGTAAAATAAATGTTTCTAAATACATACCTTTACACCCTCTTTCTCTAACAAATATGATATTGCAACGGCGCCTTCTCCAGCACTGACTGCAATAATTGACGATGTTTCCATTATATAATCCGGTTCACGTCCAATGATATGTATCATTAAGATTGCGAGATCTTTAGCACCTGCCTCATTGTTAACATGAACAATATTATACTGCTGAATACGTGAACTACTTAGAACGCGTTTCATATGGTTTACAAGCTTTTTGTTGCTTCCAGACGTTGAAAAAGCAATGCATTCTAATTTCCCTTTTCCCTCCTTGTCTAGGGTGATAATTGGCTTCATCCCAATTTTTTTGGCAATATTTCCTGCTCGCATACTTAAGCGACCAGACTTAATCATGTTATCCAGGTATTTTACCTGAACAAGTATCTTACTTGATTCAATAGAAGATTCAAGTCTTTTGATGATTTCATTGTGTGGCAGACCTGCTTTAATGTATTCAGCACATTTTTTGACAAGTAAGCCTTGTGCACCTGAATTCTGCCTTGAATTAATTACGCTAATCATGAAATCTTTATTTTTGTAGTTTTTAGCAGAGTTATAAAAACTGTTATATGTTCCACTTAACTCTTTTGATACGGCGATTATAATAATTGAGTTATAATAAGTTGATAAATAATCCAAAAGATTATCAATTTGCATTGGGTTTGGTTGTGATGATGTTGGTAATGCTACTTCATGAGAAACCATTTCCAATAATCTTGATGGTTGAATTGTCAACTTATCGAAATAGTTTATTCCTTTATACAATATTTCTAAATGAACGATCTGTATCTGATGTTCATCGATAAGTGTTTGTGGAAGATCGGCTATACTATCTGTTACCAATGCAATATTGTATTTTCTGCAATTGATAATTGACTCCTGATGATACATATCATCGACTTTTTGATAAATCATAGTTCCATGGTACGATAGAAAGTCAAAAACTTCTGCGGGTACGTTTGTATGTATGTGAACTCTACACTTTGCTTGGCTACCTGCAACCACAATAGAATTTCCCAGTTGTTTCAGCTCCATTTTAATACTTGCAATATCAATACTATTATTTTCTAATAGGCATTCAGCACAATATCTATTACCTTTCATATCAAAGCGTGAAATAACTTGCGTAAGTTCGACAATATCTTCTTCATTATCATCGATAAGATTTTTTAAGTTACTATCCTCTCCATTTTTTAAATAGTGCAAGGCACCTTCAATAAAATAAGTAAATCCCTTTGCACCTGAATCAACAACATTGGCTTTTTTCAGAACGGACAGTTGTTCTTTTGTTTTGTCTAGTGCAATCTCAAGTGTGTGGTAAGCATGATTAAAAACATCTAAAATTGATGTATGATTAATACTTTCCTCTGAAAGAATTCTTCCCCACTCTCTCATAAGGGTAAGTATAGTGCCCTCCACGGGATTTTCAACTGCTTCATAGGCATATTGTGCGGCAGATTTACTGGCGTTTGCATAATCATGTATAGAAATCTGTTCTTCAGCTTCAATTGTTTCACTAAGTCCTCTGAAATACTGCGCAAAAATAATACCGGAGTTACCTCTTGCTCCAGTTAAGGCAGCTTCAGCTACTGATTCCAGTGTTTTCTTAACCGTAATATGATATTTGGATTTTTTTATGATTGTTTGCATCATAGAAGACAAGTTACTTCCTGTGTCTCCATCTTGAATTGGAAAAATATTGATTCGGTTAAGAACTTCTTTGTTTTGTATTACTTTAAAAGCACCATGCATTAATGAGTCATAAATCTGTTTACCTGTCATTTGCATCTTATCAACCTCCAATATGGTTTTTCTTGATAAAGATATTTTTTCGTTGGTAACATCATGGTTGACTAATATAATATAAGTAATGAAGTTAATAATCAAATAGACTATATGTGCTTTTTGTGTATTTTCTATTTCTATTTAATAGTTTACTACAAATATTTACATCTTTCAACTAAATTTGATATAATGGACGCAATATAGTTTGCTTGTAAATCCTGCATATCTTAAAGACTTTAGTGAAAATTCTATTGATATATGCATTCTGTGGCGATAGAAAAATTTATAAACCAAAACATGAAAGAGAAGGAGAGGATATCTATGAAGACTTTAAATCAGCTTATCAGCGATTACACATGTAATTTGAAACAAGGAGAAATGCAGATTGCATATAAGGTAATAATGGAATTCATTAGCAAATTGAGAGGCAATTTTGTTAAGAGATATCCAAATTGTGACATAAGTAGCATATATCAGGGCTATATGGACATGTCATATTTTTCAATCAGTTCAGAACTATTAAAACAGAAAGGGCTTAAGATTGCCATAGTCTATCTGCACGAGAAGGGTTATTTTGAAGTTTGGCTTTCTGCACGAAACCGAGAAATATCAAAGCAATATTATTCTGAATTTCACGATAAGATATTTGATGGTATTACAATATTTCATGATATAAATAATCAAGACGCAATTATAGAGTCTGCCTTAACACTTTCGCCAAATTTTGAAGAGCAGGAATTGTTGACAGATATTATTGTACAGGGAGTTGAACAGTTTATAACGACAGTAAATAATCATCTTACACGTTAATGCAAAGTTTGCCCTCATGTTTTCACTTTACAAAATGTATTTATCTATGATATTCTGACGATAACCCCATAGGGGGGATATTGAAGGAGGGCAATTATGGAACATCATCATGAAAATACAAAGGCTGTAATCAATCGTCTGTCAAGAGCAATTGGACATCTTGAAGCAGTAAAGAAAATGGTTGAAGAGGACAAGGACTGTAGCGAGGTGCTTATTCAGCTTGCGGCTGTTAAGTCAGCAATCAATAATACAGGTAAGTTGATTTTAAAAGACCACATCAATCATTGTGTGGTTCATGCTGTTGAAGATAATGACACAAGAGTACTTGTGGAATTAAACGATGCCATAGACAAGTTTATGAAGTAGGCGGCTATGATGAAAAATAAGCAACGAAGAGCTACATTTTTTGCAATACTTGCGGCAACACTCTATGCGGTTAATTCGCCTATATCAAAACTTCTACTTGAAATAATTCCGCCTACAACGATGGCTGCATTACTTTATCTTGGTGCAGGGACAGGACTTTTTATTGTGGGACTTGTACAAAAGAAAATAGGTAAGGGAACGAACGAAACACCTCTGTCAAAATCAGACTTGCCGTATATTATAGGAATGGTTGCACTTGATATTGCTGCACCAATTTTTCTTATGATTGGTCTTACTATGACAACTGCCGAAATTGCTTCGCTCTTGAATAATTTTGAGATTGTTGCAACAAGTCTGATTGCACTTTTTATATTCAAGGAGGTCATATCAAAGCGGCTATGGATTGGAATTGCTTTTGTTACGGTAGCAAGTGTCATTCTTTCCTTTGAAGATATAAGCTATTTTTCATTTTCACTTGGCTCGGTATTGATACTACTTGCCTGCGTATGTTGGGGCTTTGAAAACAACTGCACACGAATGCTCTCCGCAAAAAATCCACTTCAAATTGTTGTTATAAAAGGATTATGTTCAGGAACAGGATCGATTTTGATTGCATTTTTCAAAGGAGAACAGCTTTGCAACATAAAGTATATTTTGCTTGCACTTCTACTTGGATTTATAGCATACGGACTAAGCATCTTCTTTTATATCTATGCACAGAGGGAGCTTGGTGCAGCAAAAACTAGTACCTATTATGCGATTGCACCATTTATCGGTGCTGCTCTGTCTCTGATTATGTTTAAAAAGATACCGTCCGTTTTGTTCAATATAGCGCTTTTCATAATGATAGTTGGTACATACTTTGCTTCAACAAAGAATAAAGTGGAATGTAATGAAGGAAAACAATAAGAAAGAATTTAAATATGTTAGAATTCTATTGACATCATCCAATGTTGGATATATAATTTACTCAAGATTGGGCAAAGCCCATGGAGGATAAAAATGATAAGAGGCATTATACTGTGCTATCTAAAAATTAAGCCAACCCACGGTTATGAGATACAGCGATATTTGCAGCTGTCAGGTGTAGAGCATTGGGCGAAGATTCAGTCTGGTTCCATTTACTATGCCCTTGCCAAGCTGGAAAAAGAAAAAAATATTGATGTCTTAAGGGAAGAAAGGACTGGCTCCAGGGTAAGAAAGATTTATCAGATCACAGATAAGGGTATTGATACCTTACAGGATGAGATGAAAGAAGCGCTAAGCACACCGATTACGAATGTTGGATCTATCAAGTTTTTCACAGCCCCCATTTTATGTACATTAGCAAGAGAAGATATGGTAGAGATTATCCATAAGCACCTCGGTGAACTAATGGAGCAAAAGGAATACTGGACTATCTGGCATAAGGCAAAAAAAGGGGAAAAGCCAAATACTTTGACGGATATTAGCTTTGAGATGACCATTCAGGGCATAGCGTATCAGATTAAATGGCACGAGGAACTGCTCAAGCATTTAGATGACTATATTGAGGAAAGCAAAGGAATGATCCAGACATTGGAGCAATTTGATGTCAATGAATATGAGAAGCATGCTGGAAAAAGCCAGACCGAGCAAAGTATCGAGTATATGAATCATATCAAGGAGTCTATGAAGGATAAGCCAGAGATGTTAAAAAGCCTGGATGTACTCATAGATGAATTAAGAAAGCAGTTGTAGTGGATGTTTAATTAACAGGGAATTCATATTGGGATTCCCTTATATTTTACAATATATATACAACATTGGATATAACACATTGGATAAAATATGGAGGAAGTTTGAAAATGAGAGAGAACATGTTACAGGTGAAAGAGATTACAAAGCGTTATGACGGAAACTGTGTGGTGGATCACATTAATTATCAGGTCAAGGAGGGTGAGATCCTGGGATTTCTTGGTCCGAATGGAGCGGGAAAAAGTACTACGATTAAAATGATAACCGGAATTGAGGATTTTGATGAGGGGGAAGTAATTGTAAGGGGAAAGAAGCAAGTAAGTACTACAAAGGAATTTAGTCAGATGCTTGGTGTAGTGCCTCAGGATATAGCAGTCTATAACGACCTGAGTGCATATGACAATGTCAGCTTTTTTTGTTCACTTTATGGATATACAAGAAAAGAACTGGCAAACAGAGTAGAGGAGGCCTTAAGATTTGTAGGTTTATGGGAAAGACGCAAAGATCGACCAAGTAAATTTTCAGGTGGCATGAAGCGAAGACTTAATATTGCCTGCTCCATTGCACACTCGCCAAAGCTATTGATAATGGATGAGCCGACCGTTGGTATTGATCCACAATCAAGAAATTACATTATGGAAGCGATTAAAACATTGAATCAAAGAGGAACTACCGTAATATACGTATCTCATTATATGGAAGAAATTGAGAGCCTTTGTGATCACATTATCATTATGGATTATGGAAAGATTCTGGAGGATATGCAAATAGGTGAATTAAAGTCTAAGTATGCAAAGCAGGGATTGCTTAATTTGGAGGAGATATTCTTGTCCATTACTGGAAAGGAGCTTAGAGATGAGCAGGCAGGGTAATATGAAGGATATAATAGGGATTAAAGGAGGTAAGGTATGACAGCATTTTATGCGGAGTTAAAATTGAATATAAAGAGAAGAATGATGGATGGCTTTGCTGTGGGGTACAATATTGTATTTCCAATCATTATGATTCTTCTTTTGGGAACCCTGTGTAAGGGTTTATATAAAGGAGAGGTGACAAGTTTTCAGTATTATTCCATCGTAATGATACCGTTCTGTATACTTATGGGAATCGTTACAGTAGCATATGCTGGAAAAGACGATGCCTATGCGAAGGTTGCACAGAGAGTTCTTATATCGCCCATTACAAAAGAAGCAATTGTTATGAGCAAAGTTATTTCATGTACAATCGTATTTTCCATATGCAGTTTTCTGGTATACGGTATTACATCACTTTTTTTTCCTGCCCATAATGGAAAAAGCATAGTAGCAATAGGGATATTACTTTTGAGCATCAGTTTTTTTATAAGTGCAATTGGCACGGTGATTGGTCTGGGAATGAAGAACTTCTTAAGTATGAAAAACATAATGACAATTCCCATCTGCATATTTGCTATCCTGGGAGGTACTTTTTTTCCAATGGGGAGTTTTCAGACAGATATACAGATACTGGTAAATAGTTCACCAATCACATGGATTAACCGATCTTTATTTTTATCTATATATGACCAGAACCAAGGCTTAGTATTTCGGATATCAGTTATTTCAATTCTGGTAGGAATGGTCTGTACGTTCTTAGCCGTGAAAACCTTTCGAAGGGAGGAATATATATATGGCGATTTACCTAATTATGAAAAATAATTTAAAAAGAGTGTTTGCTACCAAATTCACCTATATGGTAATGATACTCATCCCAGTTGCAATCAGTTTTATTAGCATTCTCTCGGATTCTATTTCGAATCCGAAGATTCGTGTAGGAGTAATTGGCAATGCAGAAGAATTCGCGGAGATAACAGATTTCTTTTTGATGTATCCGTCGATTTATTGTGAAACAGCAGAGGCAGAAACCAGAGGCAGAAACCATGCATACAGACGTAATCACTGGAAAGTATCAGTACTTGATTGATATGACTGCAGACAATAAGAATAACATAAAGGAAAGTCTTCTGGCGATTATAACGGCAGAAAAACAAAAGCAGGGGAGCAGATCTGTCGGGATGGCACAGACAGATCGCAAATTTGCACTTCTATTAACGGCTTATATGATGATTGCATCTATGTATGCGGCGATTATGATTCGTGATAAGAAGAATGGGACTATGGAACGTTTTTGTGTTGCTGGTTTTAAAAATCATACATATCATCTTGGATTTTTTATATCCACGGGACTGGTTATGCTATGCCAGCTATCATTAGCAGTTTTAATATTTGCTTTATTTGATCGGAGTTTTTCAGTCTCATTTGTAAGAGCGGTAGAGATGATAGTTTTTATGGCAGCGGTAGCAAGTGCTTTTGGAGTAAGCGTTGCCTCCATTCTAAAATCAGAACTGCATGCAAATATAATGGCATCCTCCACCGTTGCTATTTTGTCACTTTTAGGAGGAACCTTTGTACCCATTGGACAAATGCCAGAATTATTCAAATTGATCAGTATCATAAGTCCAATCAGGTGGTTGCAATTACTTCCATGAAAGTCAGCGCTTCTTTTCCTGTATTAGGGTACTCACTCAAAAAACGGATTTCTGTAGCTGTATTTGTATAGGTACTAGGATATTAAAAAACTTGACACCTAAATGATTGTAAGCGAAAATGTAGAAAACCACGAATAAGCATATATTTGATTAATAAATAAAAAAAATGATTTTTTGTCACAACCACCGAGTTGTGTTGTCTAATATTAGGAACAGATTAATAAGGAGGTATCGTAATGGAAAATGAAATATTCATCATGGTGGACAAGGCAGTAGAAGGTGATAAGAAGGCTTTGGAAGGCTTGATACTAAGCGTTCAGGACATGATATACAACCTATCGCTTCGTATGCTGGGTATGCCTTGCGACGCAGAAGATGCCACACAGGAAATTATTATTAAAATAATTACACAGCTTTCAACTTTTAAAAAAGAGAGTGCATTTTCTACATGGGTATATCGAATTTCCAAAAATTATTTAATTAATTACAAAAAGTCTATGTTTGCGCAACGGCCACTCAGCTTTGAGTTTTATGGGGAGGACATTAATAATGGATTTCTCCATACTTCGAATCTTATGATGCAAAACATTGATGAGAATATTTTGGCCGAAGAACTGAAGGCTTCCTGCACAAATGTTATGTTACAATGTCTTGATCCGGAGAGCCGCTTGATTTATGTTCTTGGGGTTATGTTTAAAGTGGACAGCAAAATTTGTGGGGAGATTTTAGAAATCACACCAGAGGCATATCGCCAGAGATTATCACGTATAAGAAAACAAATGGGAACTTTTTTAGGTGAGTACTGTGGATTAACGCCAACGGGCAAATGCAACTGCAAAAAGCGCATAGGGTATGCAATACAGAATCATAGACTGGACCCGCAAAAACTAGAGTATAGTGACTTATCAAAAAGGGATGATACTTTCGTTACAGACTATACTCAGGCGATGGAAGAAATGGATGAATTGTCACTTGCTTTTGCTGTACTACCCCAATATCGATCACCGGATGTGGTAAAAAACTATATCAAAAATCTGTTGCGCTCAGATAATATGAGAGTTATTTATGGAAAAATATAATAATAAAAAGCGGAGGATATAAATTTATGAAAGAAATCATGTTAACACTATTAATAGGTGCTGTGGCTGGAGGAATCGATGTATTACCAATGATCCGGATGAAGCTTGATAAACACGCAATCATATCTGCATTTGTATTCTATCTTATACTTCCTTTTATCATTCTGAATGTTGATTTATTTGGTATTGCCTGGTGGTTAAAGGGAGGCATTGTAGGTGTTGCATTAGCGTTGCCCGTTATGATACTGGTAGCAAAGGAGGGGGAAAAATCATACATACCTATGGGTATTTCGTCCGTACTATTGGGAACATTAATTGGAATTGCAGGTCATTATCTGGTATAAGCATGTCTAATGTCTCTGAATACCATAATTATTTACAATAAATTTAAAAGGGCATTGACTCTCGTATTATGCGAGGGTTTATGATTCTCTTAGTATTACAATAAATGAAATTGGTTGATAAGGAGATAAAGAGAAGATGAACAGGTATGAACTTAATAAGGAGCAAAGAATATTATATGCAAGTACCAAAAAGGAACCATTTTTTGTGGATGTTCCAATTATGAATTACTTAGCATTTGATGGGACAGGGCATCCCAGTGAAGAAGATTATCAGGTTGCATGTGAGGCATTATATACACTTTCGTATATTATCAAATTTGAGATTGCAAAAAAGGAGCTGGATATAGATTATAAAGTAAGTCACATGGAAGTCACCTGGTATTTGGATAAAAGCAGACAGCAGACAGAATATACATGGACGATGATGATTATGCAGCCAGATTTTATTAAGAAAGAGATGATTACGGCTGCAATGGTTATTGCAAAAAAGAAAGGGAAAAAAATTGCATACGATCGGGTTTCTTATAAATGCATTGATTTTGGCATGTGTGTGCAGTGCTTTCATTTAGGCGACTACAATAAAATGAATGATACACTAGCAAAAATGAAAGATTTTGCCAAAAGACATGATCTCGATAGCGATCAATATACCCATGATATATACCTAAACGATATGCGGAAAACAAAAGTTGAAAATTATAAAACGATAATGAGAATCGCGACTTTTCAAAAGCAATAAATACTGGGAGAAGAAATAAAAAATTGTGATTTTGAAACAAGCTTGAAAATAGCTTGTTTTTTTGTTGACATATACAGTCAAACTGTATACAATACAACTATATAGTCAAACTGTATATTGAATAGAAGGAGATAAAATGAATTTATCAAAATATATACCACTTACAGAAACAACTTACTATATATTACTTGCCCTAAGGCAGCCAGGACACGGATATGCGATTATGCAGAAAATCGAAGAATTAAGCAGTGGAAAGGTTAGAATTGCCGCAGGAACTATGTATGGGGCCTTAGAAAATCTATCAAAACAAAAGCTGATTATGCCAGTTTTATCAGAAGATGCCAGAAGAAAAATATACCTGATTACCAAAGAGGGAACCCAGGTGCTTGCGCTTGAGGTTGAAAGATTGAAGCAACTAATCGATGTTTATAATATGGATGATGAGAGGGGTGACGAGAATGAGAATATATAAGGCTTTTGTTGATTTTGAAAAAGAGGAGCAGTATCTCAATAATATGGCAAAGCAAGGATATGCTTTCAAAAAATGCTCTGTCATCGGGATGTACTATTTTGCAAATGATGAGAAGAAGGATTTAAACTATCGGATAGACTTCCGCACCTTCAAAAAGAAGGAGGATTTCGAAGAGTATATACTTTTGTTTGAAGATTTCGGATGGAAACATGTGGATGGAACAAAAAATAGTGGGAGTCAGTATTTCTTATCTATGGATAGTCATGCAAATAACGAAATTTTTTCCAGTAAAGAATCTTTTGCAGCACGTCATAAAAGCCTTTATGAGATATGCAGCATGACATTTATAACCATGGCGATGTATGTTTTTGTAATACTCATGACGAATGACTTTAAGCTATCAAACCTTGGTTTTTTAACACCTGGAATATGGGAAAAGACAGGAGCAGATCTGGTTAGAAGTGTATTGTTCGAGTTTCCGTTTGTTTTTATGCGTATTGGGTTTCCAATACTTATGGCGTTCATAGGTTTGATTTATGGAATTTGGGCATATAAGGCAAAGATGCTATATAAAAGAAAGTTATAAATATATCTGTAACGAATGCATTGATTTGCTTACTAATAAAAGAAAGGAGAAAATGAATATGGATTCAATGGAACAGATTTATAAGAAATATGCCAAAACCGTATATGGTTTTCTCCTGTCCCGAACAAATCAGGCGGAACTTGCGGAAGAATTGACCCAGGAAACCTTTTATCAGGCGATAGGTAGCATAAATCGTTTCAAGGGAAATAGTAGTGTCAGTACCTGGCTTTGTGCGATTGCAAAGAATGTTTGGAAAACCTATCTGCAGAAGTACAACAAAGAAGAATTGACGGAGGAAATAGAGGGCGGGATGTCTGATTCCGTGGAACAAGAGGTGTTTGTAAACTGGGATAGGGTTGAAATCTTAAAAGTACTTCATCAATTGGAGGATCCGATGAGGGAAGTAATGTATTTGAGATTGATTGCAAATTTATCTTTTCGGGAAATTGGGGAAATCATGGAGAGAACCGAGAATTGGGCCAGAGTAAATTATTATCGTGGAAAAGAAAAAGTCGTTCAGGAGGTGAAGAATCATGAAAGATAAACAATCGTGCGCAATGATAAAAGATTTGTTACCACTCTATCTGGAACAGCTTACATCAGAAGAAACAAATCAAATTATGAAGGAGCATTTGGAGGGATGTTGTAGCTGTCAATCAATACATACCTCGATGCAAGAAGAGATAGCAAGAGAAAATGAGCAGGCAGATGAACGTACTGAAATAGCAAAAGAGGTAGATTATTTGAAAAAAATAAGAACTACTTCGAGAAGGAAAGTTTCGCTGGGTATTGGAGGAGTGCTATTGGCAGTTGCTGTGATTGTGTTGGTAAGAGTATTTGTATATGGCGCACCATCGGAAAACTATAGAGCAAGTGTCGTAGCAGAAGACGGTTATGTGAAAATAGAGGGTACTTTTTGGGACTCTTCATCCGTGTACTCACACTACAAAATAGTGGAAAAAAATGGACAGAAACAATTGGTGGTATACGCCACAATGGCATCCGTTTGGAACCATAACGGGACGTTTAAAATCGAATGTAGTATGGATTTGGCAAAAGAGCAGGGACTTGTGGTAAATAATCATAAAATAACGGAATCTGGCAAGGTGATATCAACCTATGCAGCAGACATTTTTGAAAAAAAACATCCTTACATTGGGGATATGACAAAGAATAGCGAGCTGGCCAATCGAATTGGAATCCGGAAAGAGCTGGGAGAATACAAAAATGAACTACAGACGAAGGAAGAACCTTATGGGTGGACATTTTCTTTTCAAAGAATTTTAGTGGAAAGTAATGAAATATTATTTAATGAAAAAATGCGTGCATATGCCTATGTACTACTGGCTACCGTAGATAATGTCAGTGAAATCAACTGGACGTATAACATAATAACGAAAGACGGAATTCAGGAAAAGTCAGTTAATCTAACTACGATAGAGGCAGAGAGAGTTTTGGGAGAAGACATTAAGTCTTTTGGAAACAGGGAGGAGCGTGTAGAGGAGCTTCTTATTAAGGTGGGTCTAGATGTTTTGAAGGATGGGGAAGGAAATGTAACACTTTCATTCTGACATGGATTTCAGAATTGACCAAGGAAACTAGAGAAATTGCTTCGCACTGGTTACGCTGACCTTGCGGAGTTTGCCCTTGATTGTTTTTGTCTGAAGTGCATCAAGCACGAGTGAGCCTTTTTCATTTAGGATTTCGACATAGGTCAGGCTGTCCCTGATATCAATAATTCCAATATCATCTGCTAGGATGCCATCAATACTACAAATGGTACCAACGATATCAATAGCTCTCATTTTAGATTTTCGTCCACCACTAATGGTAAGTTTCGTAATACTTTTTTGAAATACTGCTCCTTTTCTCTTTTTTAATACTTGTTTTTCATTTTGCCTTTTCCAGAAGAGTTCATCATTAACGTCACTACTCAATGCATATTGTTTTGTTGTAATTGAGGTTCCGATATACGCTTCAACAGTCGTTGCATAGTGTCTTTCTTCAGGGGTGATTAGACTTATAGCCTTTCCAGATTGTCCATTACGGCCAGTTCGTCCGATGCGATGGACATATATTTCTTTCCCAGTTGGGAAGTCGTACTGAATTACGTGTGTAATCTGATCAAAATCAATACCTCTGGCAGCAACGTCTGTACAGATCAGGTAATGAAAACGGCCATCTCTGAAGCCCTCAATTGTGCGAAGGCGTTCTCTTTGCTCTATTTCTCCATGAAGCATTCCACAACTGATGTTATCCCGACGAAGCTTTTGATATAAAGTATTAACCATTTCTCTGGTGGCACAGAAAATCATACAGTCAGCTGGATTTTCTTGAATAAGCAGTGATAGAAGAGCCTTGTATTTGCTTTCGTGATTAACTTCTAGCAGCTCCTGGGATATTTGAGGAACGGTCTGCACGTTGGTTGTCATCATAATAAATGTAGGTTCTTTCATATACTGATTAATCAGGTTGTCAATTTCTTCATTCAAGGTAGCAGAAAATAGCATGGTCTGTCGGTCCTTTGGCAGACACTCCATTATTGCGCTTACTTCATCAAGGAATCCCATATTAAGCATGAGGTCTGCCTCATCAATAATCAGATAATGAACATTGCTTAAATCAAGACTTTTGCGTCTCACGTGATCCATGATACGACCGGGTGTTCCAACAATAATATGTGATTTTTGTTTCAAGGTCAGAATTTGTTTATCAATAGGCATTCCACCAAACAAAGCAGGAACTTTTAAGCGCTTTTTTCGCCCAATATGAAAGACTTCAGTTTTTATCTGCTGCGCTAGTTCTCTAGTAGGTTCTAAGATAAGTGCCTGCGGAAGATTTTCAAGCCAGAGTATTTTTTCACATACTGGGATTGCAAAAGCAGCTGTTTTACCAGTACCTGTCTGCGACCTGCCAACAACATCATGTCCGGCTAGAATTTCTGGAATCACGGCCTTTTGAATGTCTGTAGGCGTTGTATAACCAAGAAGTGTAAGCGTTTCGACTAGTTCCATCGAAAGTGAAAATTGCATAAAACTATTTTGTTCTGGTGTCATAATATCCTCATATGTTTCGTTTAAATGTGGTTTTCCTATTTGAAAATAAAGGAAAAAGGAAAATAATAACATAATAGGTCAAATATTATGCCAGTATCAGATTTAAGGAATTATAATAAAGTATGGAAGAACTGTCAAGTGAGAGATGAGGATAGCAGGTTAAAATTGACACTTATGATACACACAGTTTATACTATGTGTATCATAAGTGGGGGTTATTATGTATGATCGTTAAGTTGATTTATGCTACGGCAGGAGGCACTACAAGAAGTACGACACAATTATTAGAAAAAGTGTTTAAAAAAAATAATCATGAAGTTGAGACAATTAATATTGGAATTAGTCCATATAGAGAAAACTATAGCATGATTGTAGAGGAAATAAAAAAGGCTGACTTGGTGGGGTTTGGATCACCAGCATATCATATGAATATGTTTGAGCCTATGTTGAGCTTGTTTAAAAATGTGAAAGAGGAAAGTAAAAGAACTACATTTTTATGTAAGACTTTTTTTTATCTCAATTATGGTGGAATTACCGTCGGGAAAGCATTTCTCATAAATGCCAGATTATTTAATGAAATGGGTATCAGTTTTGTGGGCGCACTCAAAATTGTCGCGCCACATTTGCATAAGAATAATAACTTTCCTGATGATAGTACGAGAGAATTAATAGAAGATTTTTATAATAAATTGAATATGAATAATTTCGCACCAATGAAACCAGAGAATATAGAAGCACTATTCAAACCTGAAAAGAATAGAGTAAACTTTATTTTTCCGCTGGCACATATAGTTGGTAAGTATAGAAATTTAGCAGTTAAAATAAATGTAGATAAGTGTATAAAATGTGGGAAATGTGTTCGTGAATGTCCGGTGACAGCAATAGAATTAACTGACAAAGTAGATATAAATACTAAAAAATGTATTCACTGCTATCATTGCGTAGTTGTCTGTAAAACGAATGCGTTATCAATTGATGTAGAAAAGCTGGACAAAATGATTTGTATAAATAAAAAAATACTTGGTCAGGAGAAATATTTAAATCAAATCTATATTCCAGAGATAAAAATATAAGTAATCATACGAATGGAAGGATGGGAGAAAGTGCGATGATTAGAAGGTATCATAGTGCAGATTTGGAAAAGGCTGCATTGGTTTTGAAACAGGCATTTGCGGAGAAACCATGGAATGAAAATTGGGATTTGGAATTGGCAAAAATGAGAATCGAAGAACTTATGTCTGGGCCCATGTCTATTGGTTATGTTTGCGAAGAAGAAAATAATATTTTGGGTGTAATGTTGGGTAGAAAAACCACATATATATGCGGAATAGAATATTTTATTGATGAATTTTGTATATTACCTTCTGCACAAAGAAAAGGCACTGGAACAAGTATGATTCATTATGCAAGACAAGAATTAGCAGAATTGGGTTTTGCTGATATAGTCCTAAATACCGAGAAAGGATACCCAAGTGAAATGTTTTATAAGAAGACGGGATTTGTGCAAAAGGAAAATCTGATATTTATGTATCTTAATTTTTAGTCCTGAATATTATGGATAACGATTTATTTTAGGAGGAAGTTGCTGTCTGTGTCTGGTATTTCGTAAAAAAATGTGAATGAATGGAGTAAATCCTTCGAGATAGAAAATCAAATAAACAATGAGATTAAATCCAGTAGATAGCCTGAAACAATACCGCCAATAAGTACATAAGCCACATATAACGTAATCGCTCTTTTTTTCATAAATGTAGTCAATCCCGCAATTACCCAAACACTTGTTGCAGAGCCAGTGATCATAAAGGCTAACATGGCTCCCTGACTGGCACCACTTTGAATCATCGATTGTATAACAGGTATTGCAGAATCAGTAGTAATATATAAAGGCAGACCAATCAATGAGGCTAAAGGAACAGCAAAAAAGGATTCTGCACCGAAAAGCAATGAAATTATGGAAGCTGGAACAAAATGATTTATGAGAGATCCAATGCATATAAAAATGGAGTAGAATAACAAAATCTGTTTTAGCCCTAAGAAAATAAAATTGTGTAAAAGTTCTTTTAGCTTAAGTTTTTTTATAAAGATTTCTTTTCTTTCATTGTCATTGCCACAATTACATTTACTTAGGCTCTCTTTTTCGCTAAAACGACTCTGATTATCAAGAAAACTAGTTTTTTTCTCAATAGCCATGGTAATGAATCCCGACGCCAGTCCTATCATTATCGATGCGACTGTTAAGGCGATTGCAAAATCCAATCCTATCACACCGGAAATCAGAATAAAACCATCAGGGCTCATTAAAGGTGATGAGGTTAAAAATGCCATGATTGGACCCCATGGCATTGTAGTTGTAAGCATGCCAATAATGACTGCAGTAGTTCCGCATGCACATAATGGAGTGAATGTACCAAACAACACACTTGCTATAATAGAAACTTTTTTTCTTTTAAGTAATATTTCACTTAATCTATTTGTATCAACGTATGTTTTTAGTATGACTGCAATTGAAATTGCGAATAAAAGCACCTTCCAGTTGTGTTGCATTTTTAGTATGACTGCAATTGAAATTGCGAATAAAAGCACCTTCCAGTTGTGTTGCAAGGATAAGGTTAAGGCATCCAGCATTAGAAATAATAAATCTTTTAAATACAATAATATAAAATTCATATCATACTCTCCTTTTATAGGTTACAATTTTTGAAAGAAAACAGCATATCGCATATCGCAAATATACGATATAATGAGGTAAAAAAATATCAGAGCAAATCATTCTTAAACTGTTCTGAAAAATCATTCAAAACAGAAGTATTTAGGAAATAACAACTCCATGAATCTCTTTTTTCCTTATAGATTATATTTGCATTTTCTAACACTGCAAGATGCTGGGAAACAGTAGACTGGGCCAACCCAGTAAATTTAACAACATCTCCAACACTAATTCCATTCTCAAAAAATTCTATTCGATTACAGCAGGTAGCGATAGATTTCTCTCTTAATGCTTTTATAAGCTGATAACGTACCTTATTTCCTAACGCATTACAAACAACTTCCATATCCATTTATGTGCCTCCTTTTCTATGTAACACAATCATATCGCAAATATACGATATAGTCAACACCTATTTTTTGATTAGCGTTTTAGATTTACTGACCATATTGCAGTAATAATTGAATCAAGCCAATCAATCAAGTAAATCAATCAAATGCACAGTTCTAAATTCCTTTTTCCTGTGTCCTATGATACAATAAGAAAAGAAATTTTATTTAAAAAAAAATAGTTCTAGCATAAAATGTTTCTGAGCGAATAATTTTTGTATGCAAATTATATAAAAAGATGCATTGGCATTTATAGGAACATTCAAGTATAATAGGTAAGTGTGAGTATGCTGTAAAAAAGACGCGTTGCAGGCATATAGAGTTGGTTTAAGACAAAACTACATGAGCA
>Ga0209373_10002216_pt1 | contig 20049 bp, 17 predicted proteins | sample Higcelweek5metaG_FD_187173 | JGI IMG/M metagenome (GOLD analysis project Ga0209373, IMG submission 187173) | Freshwater pond sediment microbial communities from the University of Edinburgh, under environmental carbon perturbations - High... | ecosystem: Environmental > Aquatic > Freshwater >... | reverse complement strand
GTCCTCCGGGTGCAGCAGGGGGAATACTGTGTGGGCGTCGTGGCGGACGGTTTCAAAGGGCAGGAGCTGCACGTCCTCGTAGTTCGAGGTGGCGAAGGGTAGGGCGGCGGAGCCGTCGGAGCGGAGGTGGAAGCGTATGAGCGCGCAGGGGCCGAAAGGGTGCAGTTCCTGGAGGCACCGCGTCAGCCTCGGGCAGCCTTCGCCCAGGGCCGCGTCCTCCGGGCGCCATGCACAGGTGTGTTTGCGTTTGCGGCCGCCGCTGGCCTGCAGTTGGGGCGAGGGAGCCTTGCTCATCGCCGCTCCGGCCGCGATCCGTCAGTCGGAAGGCAACCAAAAGCGATGGTTGTGATTTTGCGCACTGTGCCATGTCCTTGTGGTGAGAGTTATTCTCTCTCTTGTATCTTCATATTAAAGAAAACACAACGCGGATGCTGGCTGAACTGCGGTCCCTGCACTCCGGCATTTTTGGGCACTTGCTCCAGTGGCGAATCCTCTTGTGTGTTTACACTGTCCGGCTGCTTGACTGACAATTTCTATAGCGCCTTTCTGGCGGATGTTGTCGCCACGTTATGTCTCCTCTGCCGCATCGTATTGTGAGCGCATGTCCTGGGCTACAGGAAAAAAACGCATGGCAATGCGGCACAAAAATATCCTAGCCCAGCGCTGTAAGCGAGTAATCACAAAATTGGGCGTCGCGCCAGAATGCGGCGCATAAGCGGAATTGCCGGAGCTTGCCGCCGTATGGAGCTGGTGTGGAGGCCAAGCAGAGACATTGCGGAAAAAGGGGGGCAAGGCCATGTGTGGGGCATATTCCCGCACAATGGGAACAATTTTCGCCCGGCGGGAAAACCTGCCTTCCGGGGTCTTGGCGAAGCCGGAAATATCCAGTAACCTTGAGCCGACCTAAACCGTTTTACATATCTCAGACACGGACAGGGGGCAACGGATTTTGAGCGCTGAAACACACGACTTTTCCCCTGACGCCTTTGCCGAACGTTTGCGCCAAATCCGCACGGCCACTGGCCTGACTGGCGCCAGAATTGCCATGCAGGGAAGCATCACCAAGCAGACGTTCTCCGGCTATCTGCACACCGGCAGGCTGCCTTCGGCCGCCGTCCTGGCCAATTGGGTGTTCCGCCTGGGCATCAACGCCAATTGGCTGCTCACAGGCGAGGGGCCCATCATGCTCGACCAGACCCGGAACGCCGCGCTTGATCCCGTGGTGCAGCGCGTGGCCGTGGTTGTCGGCAGCATGCGCGAGGCCGGGGCTGAGGAAGGCCAGATCCTGCTTTCGGTGCGGGCCATGCTGGAGGGCGAGCTGGCCAAGCTGGAGCGCGCCCGGGGCGCATGCGCTGGAACCGCGCCTTTGGCCCAGGCCGAGGAGCTTGCGGACGTTCGCGCCCTGCACGACCTGGCCGTCTCCGTGGCCGCGCTTCCGGCTGTGGAGGCCAGGGACCCCGCCAAGGGCTGACCCCGCTCTGCGCACCCCGGCGGCATGCTTGGGGTTGATTCATAGACCGTTTAGAGGTTTGCGCTCAATTCCTATCGGATTAATATTCTTTCTTGACAACGGTTATCACTCTTCACAGAATGCCCCGGTTCACCGCAGCCCCCTGCGGCGCACATGGGGCTTTCTTATTGTCGCGCTCCGCCGCAAGGGCGAAGCCTTGTCCAGTGCAGTCAATAACCGCGAGGCTTTTGTGCTTAGAAATTACTCAATTTCAACGCGCATATACTCATTATTCGCCATCATGGCTCTGTTCGTTGCCGGGTTGCTTGCGGCGTTTTATCTCACCGCGCAAAGCATCACCGGCACCGGTGTCGGCGTCACCAAAAATCTGATGATGGAAGAAGTGCAGGGCCGCATCAAGGCCCTCACCCACGCTCAGGCTCAGGCCCTTGGCGATTTGGCCGCCGGGCTGCCGGACGAGGGCGCAAAGATCGAGCTCATCGCCAAGGCCGTGGACCACGTGCGCTTCGAGTCCGACGGCTCCGGGTATTTCTTCGTTTACAAAGGCACGGTGAACGCCGCCCACCCCACCCAGAAGCAGCTCATCGGCAAGGACCTGGGCGAAACCAAGGACGCCAACGGCATGGTCTACGTGCGCCAGTTGTTCGAGGCCGCGCAAAAAGGCGGCGGCTTCGTGTCCTTCGTGTTCGACCAGCCCGGCAAGGGGCAGCAGCCCAAGCTGGGCTACGCCGAGGCCATTCCCAACACGCCGTACTGGATCGGCACCGGCATCTACATCGACAACGTGGCCGCGGCCGAGGCCAAGATAACCGCCACGCTGAACTCCATGACCAACACCCGCGTGGGCATAACCCTCGGCGTCGCGGCGGCCCTGCTGCTCTTTGCCGTGCTGCCCCTGTGCATGGCCCTGGGCGCATCCATCGTGCGGCCCCTGCGCCAGGCCATCGCCGCGGCCCAGGAAATCGCCGGCGGCTCCCTCAACGTGCGCATCGAAGTGGCCGGCAAGGACGAGATAGCCGCTCTGCAGGGCGACCTCTCGCGCATGGTGGACACCCTGCGCGCCAATATGGAGAGCATAACCGCCAAGGAGGCCGAGTCCCACGAGCAGGCCCAGGCCGCCCTTGAGGAGGCCAAGCGCGCCGATGCCCTGGCCCACGAGGCCCAGGCTTCGCAGCAGGGCATGGTGGCCGCCGCCGCCAAGCTGGAGATCGTTGTGCGCGAGCTGGCTCAGGCGTCCGAGGGGCTCTCGCAGCTTTCCGGCAACATCACCACCGGCGCGGATGACCAGATGGCCCGCGTGGCCGAAACCGCCACGGCCATGGAGGAGATGAACGCCACAGTGCTTGAGGTGGCGCGCAATGCGGGCCAGGCGGCGGAGCAGACCGACGCCTCGCGCGGCAAGGCCCACGAGGGCGAGCAGGCCGTGCGCGCCACGGTCGAGGCCATGCGGACCCTGCGCGCCATGTCCGAGGAACTGCGTGCCAACATGCAGCGCCTGGGCGACCAGTCCGTGGCCATCGGCCAGGTCATGGGCGTCATCAACGACATTGCCGACCAGACCAACCTGCTGGCGCTCAATGCCGCCATCGAGGCCGCCCGCGCGGGCGACGCCGGGCGCGGCTTCGCCGTCGTGGCCGACGAGGTGCGCAAGCTGGCCGAGAAGACCATGCACGCCACCAAGGAAGTGGGCGAGACCATCCAGGGCATACAGACCCTGACAAGCACCAACGTGGACAGCATGGACAACGCCATGCAGGCCATGCAGCAGGCCGAGGACCGCTCCACGGAATCCGGCCAGCGCCTGGCCGAGATTATGACCATGGCCGACCGCGCCGCCGGGCAGGTGGCCTCCATCGCCACCGCCGCGGAAGAGCAGTCCGCCGCCAGCGAGGAGATCACCCGCAGCCTGGGGCGCATCGACTCCGTGGCCAAGGACAACAACGCCTTGGCCCAGCAGGCCAGCCAGGCCATCACCGGGCTGGCCGGGCAGACCGTGGCCCTGCGCCAGCTCATCGGCGAACTGCAGAAGAAGGCCGTGTAGCGGCGGGGGGAAAAGCCTGAGGGCGGAAGCTCCCGCCCTTGCCGGGGCGCGCCAGCCGAGTTATGCGGCAGACGCGAGGCTGGGGCAGTCCCTGGCGCGCATATCCGGCGACAAGGAGCATCCTGATGCGAGCGTATTGCTGTGTGGCGCTGCTGGCCTTTATTCTTGGCGGGTGCACCGCGCCGAGCATAACCTTGGAGACCATGGAGCCCGCGCAGGTGCAGGAGACCACCAAACTGCGCCGCCTCGCCGTGACGCAGTTCCGCAATGACGCTGGCGGCGTCGCCACCGCGGCGGTGGAGAATTCCCTGGCCGCTGTATCTTTTGGGCAAAAGCCCTACTTCATCCTTGTGGACGCCCGCGCCCTGCGGGGCATCGGCGACGACGCCGGCGACCTAGCCCGCCTGCGCCGCCAAGGCAAGGTGGCCGGGGCCGAGGCCGTCGTGCTCGGCACCGTGTCGCAGAGCGACTGGCGCGACGCCTACGAGACGGAGCAGCGTTCGGTCTGCGTGGCCTGGCGCGAGAACGGCTCCTGCCGCAAGACCGCCATGCGTCCTGTGCACTGCGTGCGGCGCACCGGCGTCTTCGCTTTCACGCCCAAGATCGTCAGCGCGGCCACGGGCGAAATCATCACCAGCGCCGAATTTGTGGAAAGCGAAGCCAGTAAGGCCTGCCACGGCGTGGACGACGAGCCCCTGGCCAACGGCATGACCCTTGTTGCGGACGCGCGCAAACGGGCTGTGCAGCGCTTCCGCAACCAGATCGCGCCGCACTTCGTCCAGGTGGAGATACGCCTGCTGACCGACGACGACTCAGGCATTCCCGCGCCGCTCAAGGCGAGCATTGAAAACGGCGTGGCCTATGCCAAGAGCAAACGCATGGACAAGGCCTGCTCCCTGTGGCTCGGCGCCTCGGACGCGCACCGGGCGGGCTACGCCCTGCCGTACTTGAACGGCGTGTGCGCGGAATATGCCGGGGATTTGGACAAGGCCCGCAGCGACTACGAGCTGGCGGACAAGCGGACCGTAAAGCCCGTGCCGGAGATCACCGAGGCTCTGGCGCGCATCCGCAAGGCCCAGGCGGACCTGCCGCTGCTGGATGAGCAGGTGCGCTAGCCGCCGCGCACGATTGCGCGGGAAAGTCTTCAGCCCGCCTCGCGCACCAGCCATGCCGCGAATTCGCCGCCGGTCTTGAACCCCACGCCCACCGCGCCCTTGCGCGCATAGAGCACGAAGGCCCAGGCCGGGTCGAAGCCGCTTGTGGTGGCGGACCAGAAGCCCTCGGGCCAAGCCTCCGTCCGCTCAAGCGCCGCTGGCAGGGCAGGCTCGGCGCGCTGTGCATCCACCAACGATTCCAACTCATTGATGTCGGGCAGCCGCCAGCCGTGCCCGCCCAAGGCCAGGGCCTGCTCCCAGGTCAGATTCCGCGCGTCGAGCCCGGCCGGGCGCTGCCAGCACAGGCCGGTCAGCAGGTCGAGCATGCCCTCGGCCACGGGTTCGAAGCGCGGCGCAGGCCAGGGCGCGCCCGCGCGCAGTTCGCCATCCTGGCCGCTGCCGGCGCAGGGCGTTGCGAGACCGGCGTCGTCGTAGCAGAACACCTGCCCGGTTTGCGGCAGCAGCGCGCTTGCGCCGCGCACGGGCCAGAGCAGGCGGAACTCGTCCTTGCGGCTGTAGAACATGCGCCCGCCCTCGAAATGCACGTTCCAGGCGTAGGCGGGCTGCCCGGCCTTGGTGGTGCTCGTCCAGCACCAGCCGAGGAAGACGTCGCGGAAGGGGTGCCCGGCGGGCAAGGCGGGCTGCCTGTTGCCGTGGTCGACGAGGGAGCGCAGTTCGCGGCGGTTGGGCATGCGCCAATCCGCATGGCCCAGATGGTTCTCGCGGTTCAGCCCGGCCACGGCGGCGAGCGCCTCGTCCCAGGGCAGCCCATAGCCGAGGATGTTGGCCGAGCGCGGCCAGAACAGCCCAGTGGCGGCGTCCTCCGCCAGGTCCGGGCCGTGGAGGATGAAGCGCGGCGTTCCGGCGCTTTGGGTGGGGGGCAGAATGTGTCGCGGCATGGGACCTCGCTTCCGCGCCGCATGGCCAAGGCTGGCGGCGCTGGCCGGAGTCTACGCGCAGAAGCGGAGCGGCCGCAAGTGCGCTCCGGACAGGCTCGAATCCTCCACGCGGCGCTCACGCGGGCTCCGTACGTCAACAGTGCGCCATGCATGCGCCAGGCATTCGCCGACAGCGCGGCTCACGCACTCAGCATGCGCCAGTCATGGAGTCATGCGCCATGCATGCGCTGACAGCGCGGCTCACGCACTCAGCATGCGCCAGTCATGCGGCAGGCATGCGCCAGTCATGCGCCGACAAGCGCGGCTTTCAGCGGAAATCACGCCAGGCGGGGTTTCCCTGGGTGGAGCGGCCTCGCATCGCCTTCGCCCCCAATGCCGAACCTGCGGCGGGCAGCCAGCGGGGGGGGAAACAAAAGGCCTCCCGAAGCGTTTCGGAAGGCCTTTGCGTGGTGCTGCGGTGGGAGCGGCCCGCGTGGCGGGGAGCTGCCCTTGGTGGTTTTGTCTCAGCGATACATCAAGCGGCCGGTCCGGTGAAGACCGCGCGCCGCCGCGCAGCCCGGAACAGTCGGGGCTGCCGGGCGACATCAGCCTGCCAGGGCCTCCTGGCGCACGGCGGCGGCGAAGATCTCCACCTCGGCTTCGGTGGTGGCGAAGGAGGTCATGAAGCGCACGAGGTTGCGCTCGTGGTCCCAGGTGTAGAAGGCGAAGCGCTCCTGCAGGCGGGCGATGACCGCCGGGGCCAGCTCGGCGAACACCGCGTTGGTCTGCGGCTTTTGGGCAATGACCACGCCCGGCGCGCCGGCGAGCTTGTCCGCCAGATACTGGGCCATGGCGTTGGCGTGGCTGGCGTTTTCGCGCCAGAGGTCGTTTTCGAGCAGGGCCAAAAACTGCGCGGCGATGAAGCGCATCTTGGAGCAGAGCTGCATGCCCTGCTTGCGGATGAAGGCGAAGTCCCGCGCCAGCTCTGGGCGGAAGAAGACCACGGCCTCGCCGAACATGAGGCCGTTTTTGGTGCCGCCGAAGGAGAGCGCGTCCACGCCGAGGTTGGAGGAGGTCTCGCGCAGGGTCAGGCCCATGGCCGCGGCCGCGTTGCCCAGCCGCGCGCCGTCCATGTGCAGGTACAGGCCGTGCTGGTGGGCGAAGTCCGCCAGGTCGCGGATTTCAAGCGGGGTATACAGGGTGCCCAGCTCCGTGGCTTGGGCGATGGAGACCACGCGGGGCTGGTTGTGGTGCTCGTTGCCCAGGTGCGCCAGCTGCGGGCGCAGCAGCTCCGGGGTCAGCTTGCCGTCCGGCGTGGGCACGTTCATAAGCTTGCAGCCCAGGTGCCGCTCCGGCGCGCCGCCCTCGTCCACGTTGATATGGGCGGACTCCGCGCAGAGCACGGCGTGGTGCGGCCGCGTCATGGCCGTAAGCGCCAGCACGTTGGCCGCCGTGCCCAGGAACACGAAGAAGGGCTCGGCGTGGTGCCCCAGCACATGCTGGATGCGCGTGCGGGCCGCCTCGGTCAGGGGATCGGCTCCATAGGCCTTGGCCGGGCCGTCGTTGGCCTTGGCCAGGGCCTCCATGACGCGCGGATGCACGCCCGCGTAATTGTCGCTGGCGAAACAGGGTTCGTGTGACATGATCGCCGCCCGGCTACAGGGCCAAGGCCCGTTTGATGCGCGCCAGGGATTCGGCCTTGCCGAGCACGCACATGGTTTCGAACAGGCCGGGGCTGGCGGTCTTGCCGGTGAGGGCCACGCGCAGGGGCTGGGCTACGGCCTTGAACTTCAGCTCGCGGGCGTCGAGGAAGGCCTGGGTGGCGGCCTCCAGGGCCTTGTGGTCGGTGTAGTCCGCGGCGGCCTCGTAGATGGGCAAAAGCTCGGCCAGAAGCGCGCGCGACTCCGGCTTCAGCTGGTCGGCCACGGCCTTCTCCTCATAGACCACGCGGTCCGTGGGCAGCAGGAAGAACCGGGCCATGTCGGCCATCTCCACCAGGGTCTTGGCGCGCGGCTGCAACAGCGGCACAATGCTCGCCAGATAGGCCGGGTCGAGGTTCAGGCCCTCGGGGTCGGCGATGAAGTCCGGCAGGAGGGCGGCCAGGCGCTCGGGCGCGGACTCCTTGATGTAGTGGGCGTTCAGCCACTCCAACTTCTTGATGTCGAAGACCGACGGCGAGTTGCCCAGGTTGCCGGTGGAGAAGAGATTGATGAGCTCCTCGCGGCTGAAGATCTCCTGGTCGCCGTGGCTCCAGCCCAGCCGGGCCAGGTAGTTGACGAGGGCCTCGGGCAGGTAGCCCATGACCTTGTACTCCATGACCGAAAGGGCGCCGTGGCGCTTGGAGAGCTTGGCCTTGTCCGGGCCCAGGATCATGGGCACATGGCCGAAATTGGGCACGTCCCAGCCGAAGGCCTGGTACAGCAGAACCTGGCGGGGGGTGTTGGCCACGTGGTCGTCGCCGCGCAAAACGTGGGTCACGCCCATTTCGTGGTCGTCCACCACCACGGCGAGGTTGTATGTGGGCGAGCCGTCGCTGCGGCGCAGAATCATGTCGTCCATCTCGGCGTTCTGCACGGCCGTGGGGCCTTTCACCATGTCGTGGAAGGCGGTGACGCCGTCCTGCGGGGTCTTGAAGCGGACGACGCGGCCCGCGCCAGGGCCCAGGGCGCGCTCGCGGCAGCGGCCGTCGTACTTGGGCTTCTTGCCCTCGGCCCGCGCCTTCTCGCGCATGGCCTCCACTTCCTCCGGCGTGCACTCGCACCAGTAGGCGTGGCCGGTGGCCAGCAGCTTGTCGATGTAGCTGTTGTAGATGTCGAAGCGGTCGCTCTGGAACACGGCGGTGCCTTCGGCGGCCAGGTCAAGCCAGGCCATGGCCTGGATGATGGCGTCGGTGGCTTCCTTGGTGCTGCGTTCGCGGTCGGTGTCCTCCACGCGCAGCAGAAAATGCCCGCCCTTGTTCTTGGCGAGCAGCCAGCTGAAGAGCGCGGTGCGCGCGCCGCCGATGTGCAGGTAGCCCGTGGGTGAGGGGGCGAAGCGGGTGGTGATGCTCATGGCTCAGGCTTCCTCGACGGCTTTGACCTGGGGAACTTCCTTCAGCACGATGCGCTCCACGCCGTTCTTGAGGGTCGCCTTGGACATGGGGCAGCCCTGGCAGCGGCCGGTCAGCCGCACCTTGACGATGCCGTTTTCCGTCACATCAACCAGCTCCACATCGCCGCCATCGGCCTGCAGCATGGGCCGCACCTTGGCCAGAGCGGCCTCAACTTTCTCGCGCATGGGTCGTGCCTCCAAAGAAAAAAATGCCCGCCGAAGCAGCGGGGAAAACTGGCGCAGAACTACGGCGTTTGGCCTGGGCTGTCAACGAAGCCCGGTGCGGCTGTTGACGCGTTCGCCCCCCTCGTCTAGTGCTGTGTCTAATCTGATATAAACCGTGACCGGGAGGACAGCATGCGCAAACAGGTTCAAATTCTCGCCGTACTGGCGTTGTGGACGCTTGTCTTTGTGGGCGCCGCCCAGGCGGAGCCGGGAGCCAAGGTGGCGGAATCGTACGGCAAGGGCAAAAACGTGTTCAGCCTGGCCACGGGCAGCCCGGGCGAACTGGGCCTGCTGCGCGAGTTGGGCGAGGCCTTTGCCGCCCAAAACAACGCCCGGCTCGACTGGGTCAAGGCGGGCAGCGGCGAGTCCCTCGCCCTTTTGAAGTCCAAGGCCGTGGACATGATCATGGTCCATGCGCCCGCGGCCGAGAAGAAGGCCGTGGCCGAGGGCTGGGCAGCGGGCCGGGTGCTCATCGGCTCCAACGAATTCTACATCGTGGGCCCGGCGGCCGATCCGGCGAAGATCGTCCAGACCAAGACAGCGGCCGAGGCGTACCGGGCCATTGCCGCCGCGCAGGCCAAGTTTTTTTCGCGCGGGGACGACTCCGGCACGCACCGCAAGGAGCTGAGCGTGTGGAAGCAGGCGGGAGTGCAGCCCGCGGGCGCGTGGTATGTCGTCACCAAGGCCTTCATGACCGCGACGCTTTTGCGCGCCAACGACGAGGGCGGCTACTTCATGACCGACTCCAGCACCTGGGCGGCGGAGAAGAAGGCCCTGCCCAAGCTCAAGATCCTCTTCCGGGGCGACAAATATCTGGTGAACACCTACCACGCCCTGGCTCAGCCCGCCGGAGCCACGCCGGGGGCGGCCACAGCCGCGAAGTTCATCGAGTTCGTGGCCTCGGACGCCGGGCAGGAGATCATCCGCGGCTACGGCAAGAAGGCCATAGGCGAGGCGCTGTACGACGACGCCGCATACGCCAAAAAGTACGACGAGTAGCGCCTCATCCACTGTGAGATGAGCGTCCGCTGGGCTTTCCGTGTCGCGGATGCGCGCTTCAAGGACAGGAGCGGAAGCGCGCATCCGCATGCATTTGGCTTACGTCTGGCAAAGGCGGTTGAGAAAATCGTTCTTTTGAAGGGGGCTGGGTTGGGCTATTGCTACTCGAAATATTTCAAGAGCAGCAAGGCTTTGGCATTGCCGTGCGCCATGGATTTGTTCAGCCATTTCTTCGCTTCGTTCAAATCTTTTTGCCCCCTAAGGCCAAAGGCGTATTGCAAACCAACCATGATCTCCGCTTCGGAGTTTCCTTGGTCCGCAGCTCTTTGCGCCCACTTGTTAGCCTCGGCCCCATCTTGAGGAATTCCTACGCCCATTGAGTATAATATTGCCAGTTGCAGTTGGGCGTTGTCGTTTCCAGCGTCTGCCGCCTTGCGGTATAGAGAGGCTGCCTCAGAAGGGTTTTTCGGAACTCCGGCGCCTTTGGAATATAACTCTGCAAGGCGGCATTGAGCCCAGGTTTCCCCCAGGGCCGCAGCCTGCTGATACCATTGCGTGGCATCCAAATAGCTTTGCGGAACTCCATTGCCTTTTTCGTATGCGAGTCCAATGTTGTATTTGGCGTGGGGGTCCCCCTGTTCCGCAGATTTGTGGAACCAGCGCAGCGCCTCGGTTATGTCTTTTGCGACACCATCGCCATTTTGATACTGTAGACCGAGGCTATACTGCGCGGGGGCAAAGCCTTTTTCCGCAGCTTTGCGGAACCATTTGGCCGATTCGACGAAATCTTTGGGAACCCCTTCGCCCCTGGCGTATGCGGTGCCAAGGCCATGCTGCCCACTCTCGTCGTCTTGTTCCGCTGCTTTACGATACCATTTGACCGCTTCCACAGGGTCTGGCGCGACGCCGTTGCCAGAGAAGAGAGCGGTCCCCACCAGCGCTTGCGCCGGCGCATAGCCGCTTTCTGCGGCTTTGCGGTACCACTTGAGCCCCTCCGCGTAATCTTTTGTGACTCCTGCACCAATGGTGTAGGCGGAACCAACGAAGGTTTGGGCTGTCGTATTGTTATGCTCCGCCGCTTTGCGATACCATTTGAGCGCTTCAACCAGGTCTTGCTTTACTCCATTTCCTCTAGCGTAGCATAGGCCAATGATGACCTGGGCTTCCGTATCGCCTTTCTCTGCGAGCGGCATGAACTTTTTGATTGTTGCCGCAGAATTCGTGCGCACTACGTCCTGTCTCGCATCACCCGCCGATGCGGCAAAGGACACTGTGACGTGGAGCAACATAAAACAAACAAGGCTGAGCAGTATTGCGAGACGGCGCATGGACAGTTCCTCTCATTTGACCGTGTGTGGCAAGGCTATTTGCATAACAGGTGTATTACTTGTTTTGCTGCCTCAAAATAAATTGTAACGGCTGCGTGTAAAATCATGTAATGCGAAAGTATATTGAATTTGTTAAGCAAAGCCCCACGATTGGCTTCGCTTCAACAGACCATGCTTGTTCCATCATGGATGAAATGTAGATCCTCTTATTTGTTTTTGAGGCGCAACCGATTACATATTTTTGAATACGAATCAAGATAATACCTTAAAATATCTGATATGTATCGACAAAAACAATGTATGCATCGGTCTCTTGCCGTGCTCTGAGCGGAGGCTTGGGGGCGATCTTCTGCAATGTGCTCTGGCTCTCCTGGCTGGCCTGCGCGAGTCGCACCACAACTGAAAATTCCCTGTTGCGCAGTGACTGGAGGGAAAGCAGAGCGGCAAGCCGCCGCATGGGAGCGTGCGGATAAAGCCAGCGAGCGCGAACGCCTTGGCCCGGTGGGTCATCCCCAGGGAGAGCGCGGCTTCTGGATCCCGGCGAGCAGGTCCTCAAGGTGGCGCTTGGAGATTCCGTTCAACTCACCGTACTTTTCGAAATAGATGGCCTGGAGGAGCGCTTGAACGCGTGCGGGCTCCAAACTGCTCCCTGGTTCAGCCGGGCGGAACAAAAGGTTCATGGGCACTGGGGCCACACCGTCCAGGGCTGGCTGGCGGTAGTCCCGGGCCACGACCTCTCCTCCATGGCGCTGGAAGAATGCCAGACGCCGCTCGCGCACGGTCCTTTCACTCTCGTCGCCAGCGTCTTCCGGCCGCTCCGTCTCCCACACCAGGCCGAGGCTGCCGGGCGCGGAAAGGCGCGCATCCGCGTGGATGAACTCGAGCAGACTTCCGCCGGTTCCCCGGCCCTTTTGCCCCGCGTCCACCGCGAGGTACACGAGGAACACGGCGGGCGCACGCCGCAAAAGGTGCGTTGTGGCCATGGCGATGGTGACGCCGGAGAGAACGGAGCGGAAGGCCATGCCGGTCTTGAGCCGCACGGATGTGGCGATGACCGCCTCCGGCTCCCGCTCGCAGGCCGGGAAACTGCTGCGGTAGATGTTCCAGAAGCCTTTGTCGCGGGACAAGGCGGCCTCGTCGAGGCGCTCGTGCCGCACTTGCGTGTCCATGTGTTTCTCCTCTGTGATCCTTGGAAAAGAAAAAGGGCCCTGGCCGCAGCCAGAGCCCGTTTGGAGCCCGGGGGCGGAAACCGGCCTAGTGCCCGTGGGAGCAGTCGTGCCCGGGCGCATGCGCGGCGCAAAGAATGTTGCTGTCCTTGATCTTGCCCTCAAGATAGGCCTGCACGGCCTCGTCCACATCGCCGCTCACGCCGCGGAACACCTTGATGCCAGCCTGGCCGAGCTTCTGGGCCGCGCCCTCGCCCATGTTGCCCGCGATGAGCACGGAAACGCCCATCTCCACCAGGGTGCCCACGAGATTGGACTTGCAGCCGCAGGCCGGGGGCGGGGTGAAGCTGTCTTTCGCGGTCACGGTTTTGGCGTCGCCGATGGTGAAGATGGTGAACGATTCGCAGTGGCCGAAGTGCTCGTCCACTTTGCCGCCGCGTGTGGGGACTGCGATCTTGGTCATGGTTCCCTCCGAAGGGATTTATGGTTTGTCGGCTGGTTGCGTATGGCCGCAGGAGGAACCGCTCCCGGTGCAGCCCTTGCGTTGAAAATCGCCGTCCTTGCAGGCGGGGCAAGCCGCGGGCCTGCCGGTGCCGAAGGGCTCCTGCCAGGTGTGCCCGCAGGCTTTGCAGAGAAAATCGCGCATGTCCGGCTTGGCGTTCAGGGCTTCCGCCTCAGCCTCGGTGGCCTCTATGCGCAGCACGCATCCCAGCACCAGCGCGCGCGCCACCTTGCCCCGGGCCTGAGTTATGGTCCGGCCGAAGGTCTGCCGCGACACACCCATCCGCTTGGCCGCGTCCTCTTGGTACAAGGCCTCGAAGTCCGCCAGGCGGATGGCCTCGTATTCCTCCAGGGTCAGCGTCACTTCCTCCATGGCGGCGGCAGGCTGCCCGGCGGGTTTGAACATGCGGGCGCAGGGCGCGCCTGCGATGCGTCGGCAACAGCGTGGTCTGGGCATGGGTTCCTCCGTGACCACGTAGTTATGGGCATATGCCCGTTATGTCAAGGGGAGGGAACGCAATTTGCCGTTCTAGACGCTTGATTGCCCGCATGCTATTGCGCGCCAAGATAAGCGCGGGGGGAACCAACGTCGATGAGAATTGCCTTTGTCAACGCCACGAGAAAATGGGGCGGGGTCAAAACCTGGTGCCTGGACATGGCCACGGCTCTGCAAGCGCAGGGGCATGCCGTGTGGATCTTCGGCCGGCGCGGCGAATTTGTGAACAAGGCGGCGTCGCAGGGCGTGGCTGAGCGGGCGGTGAACTTCGGCTTCGACTTCAACCCGTTGGCCATCGCCTACTTTGTCTATTTCTTCCTCACCCGCCGCGTGGACGTGGTGGTGGTGAACATCGCCAAGGACCTGCGCACGGCGGGCGTGGCCGCCCGGCTTCTGGGCCTGCAAATCGTGCAGCACGTGGGCAGCGGCGGCGACTTCGAAGATATTCCCATGGTGCGTTTGGTGCACCGCCTGCTGCGGCCCCGGCTGTTGTGCTGCAGCAGGTATGTGGGCGAGCGCATCCTCATCTATGTGCCCAGCATGCAAGGCCAGGAGGCCCACGCCCTGCACCCTGGCGTGCGTGTGCCGCCGGTCCCGGCCTTGGCCTCGCACACTCCGCCCGTGGTCATCGCCACCAGCCAGCTCAATCCGGACAAACACCATGCGGACCTGCTGACCGCCCTGGCGCGGCTCAAGGACGACGGCGTGGACTTCCGCGCGGTCATTGCGGGCAGGGGAAGCCTGGAGCAGGAGCTGAAGGACAGGGCGGAGGCCCTTGGCCTGGCGGACCGCGTGGAGTGGGCCGGGTTCACGACCGACGTGCCCGCGCTGCTGGCGCGCGGCGACGTGTTCGTGCTGCCCACGTTCATCGAGCCCCTGGGCATAGCCCTTGAGGAGGCCATGGCCGCGGGGCTTGCGCCTGTGGCCCGGGCCAGCGGCGGCGTGCCGGAAATATGGCCGCCCGCCTGCCGCGCGTTTTTGGCCCCGCCGGACCCCGGGCCCGAGGGGCTGGAGCAGGCCCTGCGCGTGCTGCTCACCATGCCGGAGCAGGAGCGCATGGCCCTGCGCCGCGCCGCCTGGGAGCACGCGCGCGCCAGCTTCGACCTGCCGAACCAGGCCGCGCGCTTCGCCCAGTGGATGGAGCGCCGGCAACGCTGAGGCGAACGCCGAGACCGACAACGCGCAAGGGCGGAGGGGATTGCTCCCTTCTGCCCTTGTTTTTGCGGTGTGATCCTTCCGCCGCCGCCATTGTTGGCGTCCGCCGGGCGCGCCGGAAAGCCGGGCAGGTCCTGTCAGACCATTCGGACCAGTCGGAGCAGGCACTTCCGCGCAGGGCAGAACGGAAGCGGTTGTCGCGCCTCGGAACCGAAAGCTTCGCCACGAGATGCGCCGCTTCAAAAGAGAGCAAGGGCGGAGGGGATTGCTCCCTTCCGCCCTTGTTTGTCGTTTGATGTGGTCTGCCGGGTGGCCCTAGGCCGTCTTGGGCAGCGTGGTCAGGGATTCGCGGTAGATGGCGGCCACGCGGTCGCGGGTGCCGGGCACCGGCGCCACGGAGAGCAGCAGGCCAAGTGACGGCGTGTTCTCCACCAGGTCGCACAGGCGGTCGATATCCGCGCCGCTGAAGCCCTCGTCCGTGAGCTTTTGCGCCACGCCGACGCTGGCCAGCCAAGCCTCCACGCCGCGCGCCGCGGTCATGGCCTCGCCCGCAAGGCCTTGCAAACCGGGCACGATGGGCCGCAGAATCTGAGCCAGCACCACGGGCTGGGCCGGGTAGCACTGGTGGATGACGGCGGGCAGCAGCATGGAGAGCCCAAGACCGTGGGCCAGTTCCGGCTTCACCGCGCTTAGGGGGTGCTCCAGGGCGTGGGTGAAGTGCAAAAGCCCGTTGTCGAAGGCCGTGCCCGCGATCATGGCCGCATAGGCCAGGCAGTAGCGCGCGCGCAGGTCGTCGGGCTTGGCGCTGGCCAGGGGCAGGTACTTGGCCACCAGGCGGATGGTCTCCTCGGCCAAAAGCACGGAGAGCGGATTGGCCGTGATGGACGTTGCCGCCTCGATGACGTGGTTCACGGCGTCGATGGACACATAGCGCGTTTGCGACGGCGAGAGCTTGACCATCAGCGCCGGGTCGTCGATGGAGAAGATGGGGTAGATGCAGTCGTAGGCGATGGCCGGCTTGTAGTTCAGGTCGGTAATGGTGGCCACGGCGAAGCGGTTCACTTCGCTGCCGGTGCCGTGGGTCAGGTTGATGACCACGACGGGCACGGCCTTTTCTGGGATGAAAGTGAAGTTGTAGATCTCTCGCGCGGTCTTGCCGGGATTGGCCAGCAGGATGGCCGCGCTCTTGCCCGCGTCGATGGGGCTGCCGCCGCCGATGGCGATGACCGCCTGGGCCCCGGCTTCCGCACCCAGGCGCGCGGCTTCGTCAATGGCGTCCGTGGTGGGGTTGGGCGTCACGCGGTCATACAGGGCGATGCGGATGCCCTGCTTCTCGCAAGCGGACACAACATGGTCCCAGGCTCCTGTAAGCTTATAGGAATGGCCTCCGGTGACGCAAAGCACGCTCTGTATTCCGCGGGACTTGAGAACTGCGGCAATCTCCTGCATCTTCGCCACAGCGCCGACGCCAAGATACGTTGTTGTCCGAGTCCTGACTTCCTTGACCGCATACAGATCTATTGTCGTGTCCCACATGTGAGGCTCCTTCAATATTGCGTTGCTGCATTTGTTTCATGTGTCGCTGATCAGACAGCGCTTTCTTGTGAAGACAATCACAAACTAGTCCTCGTAGGGGGATGCGTCAACACCGCCACGAGCGGTATTATTTTGAGTGTGGCTTCGGCCCATGCGAAGCCTTGAGCTTGAATCCCGCGGGCAAAACGCCTAGCCTGGGCAAACGTCACCCCCCCGGAGGCCCCATGCGGAACGAAGCCCAGTTCAAGACCCTGCGGAGTATTTTCGAGGCCGCGCTGTTGCGCATCGACCCCTATGGCATGATCAGGCAGCGCATGCGGCTTGAGGGCCAGCGCCTCATTGTGGAGTTGGAGGCCGAGCGCTTCGAGACGGATCTTTCGCGCTTCTCCCGCGTCTTGGTTTTGGGCTGCGGCAAGGCTTCCGCGCGCATGGCCAAGGCCGTGGAGGAGATTCTGGGCGCGCGCGTCTCCGGCGGGCTGGTGTGCACCAAGTACGGGCACACGGAGGTCCTCTCGCGCATCGAGCAGGCCGAGGCCGCCCATCCGGTGCCCGACGAGGCCGGCGTGGCGGCTGCGGCGCACATTGCGGAGCTGGCGCGCGGGGCGGATGAGGACACCCTGGTCATCAACCTCATTTCCGGCGGGGGCTCGGCCCTGCTGCCCGCGCCCATGACCTACACGGACGGCGGCCGCCAGGTGCGGCTCACCCTGGAGCACAAGCAGGCCGTGACCCGCGCGCTGCTCGCCTGCGGCGCCGACATCCGCGAGATCAACTGCGTGCGCAAGCATCTTTCCGAGCTGAAGGGCGGGCGCTTTTTGCGTCTGTTGGCCCCGGCCACGAGCCTGTCGCTCATTTTGTCCGATGTGGTGGGCGACCGGCTGGACACCATCGCCTCGGGCATCACCAGCGCGGACGAAAGCACCTACGCCCAGGCGCTCGACATCGTGCGCGGCTACGGCATTGAGCGGGCCATTCCGGCCGAGGTGCTGCGCGCCCTGGAGCTGGGCGCGGCCGGAGCCATAGCAGAAACGCCCAAGCCCGGCGACGCGGCCCTTGCGCTGGCCACGAACCTGCTCATCGGCACCAACCACGCCGCGCTCATGGCCGCGTGCGAAAAGGCGCGCGAGCTGGGCTACAACGTCGCGCCCCTGACCTGCCAGCTCACGGGAGAGGCGCGGGAGGTGGCGCGGTTCTTGTCGGGCATAGGGCAGGATGTGCGGCGCACGGGCATGTTGGTGGCGCGCCCGGCATGCGTCATTGTGGGCGGGGAGACCGTGGTGACCCTGACCGGCGACGGCAAGGGCGGACGCAACCAGGAAATGGCCCTGGCCTTTTTGGCTGAGATGGAGCGCGACCCGGAGCAGGGCCGGGGCATCGCGTTCTTGTCCGCCTCCACCGACGGCACGGACGGCCCCACGGACGCGGCCGGAGCCTATGCCTCGCCCGCCATGCTGCGGCGCGCGCGCGCGGCGGGCCTGTCCCTTTCCGGGGCCCTCAAGGCCAACGACTCCTATCACTTTTTCGAGGCCATCGGCGGGCTGTACAAGACCGGCCCCACGCGCACCAACGTGTGCGACCTGCACATGCTGCTGGTGGAGTAAGAGGCCCTGCGCGGGCTGGAACGTGGTGCGGCCGGGCGCAATGGTCCGGCTGGGCTGAGCTAACCGCTTGGCGCACCGGGCTGAGCGAGTGGGCTTTGCGGCCTGTCCGTCGCGGCATTGTCTCCACGTGTCCGGCTTGGCGCATGGGTTCGGCGCATCAGGATCGCTGAAGCCGAGCCAAAGTCGCGGCCGCTGTCGGGATTCGGCTTGTTTGGCGTGGCGCAGCGGTTCCCAGACCGGCTGCGGAGCCGTGGGGTGCGGTTTGTTTGGCCGGGCGCAACGGGCTGAGTGAGCGGGCGGGCGCAACGGCCAGACGAAAGAGCCCGGACTGCCGAGCTGCGTCCACGTCATCGCCGCGCCCTGGACCCTGCGCGCCGGATGCTGGGCTAGGCCCCTTTGCGCACCAGTATCAGCGAGAAATAGCTCGGCTTCTCCGGCACGCTGTCCATGCCGGTGATGACCTCCTGGCCCTCGTGCCCCAGGCGGGTGACGAACACGCTGGAGTCGCTGAGGCCAAGCTTGTGCAGCACCCGGCGGATGACGGGCATGTTCTTGTAGGCCTTCAGGATCACCGCGCACTGCGAGTTCTCCAGCGCCCTCGTCAGCTCCTCTTCTCCGGCCACGCCGGAAACCACGGCCAGGTTCTCGCCGCTTTCCACCAGCACGCGGCCGGTAAAGGCCGCAGCGGCCTGGTAGCTGGTGATGCCTGGGATGACCTGGACGGGGATCTCGGCCAGCAGGCCGTTGAGGGTGCGCAGCAGATAGCCGAAGGTGCTGTAGGTCAGCGGGTCGCCCAGGGTCAGAAAGGCCGCGCTCTTGCCCGCGCCCAGGATGCCCGCCACGGTGGCCGCGTTCTCGTGCCAGGCCTGGTCCAGCACGGCCTGGTCCCGGGTCATGGGGAAGTTCAGGCGCACCACTTCCGCGTCCGGCCGCAGGTGCGGGCTGGCGATGCTGAGGGCGAGGGAGGCCTCGTTCTTGGTGGAGGCAGCGGCCAGCACCACGTCGACCCGTTGCAGCGTTTTGACTGCCTTGAGGGTGATGAGGTCCGGGTCGCCGGGGCCGACGCCTATGCCGTAAAGAGTGCCGTAGCGGGTCATTTTTTGTCCTTATGCTTTGCGGTCTTGGCGGGCCGCGTGTTCAGCGTCTTGAGCCCCGGATGCAGCAGGCCGGCCAGTTCCTCGGCGGCGCCGATGCTCTGCGGGCCGGGCCGCGCGTATTTCTGCTCGTCCACGAACCAGGCCCGGCCGCTTGTGGCGGCGGGTATGGTCCGCAGGCGCGGGCGTTTGCTCAACGGCAGCGGGGCCGGATTCATGGGGCCGCGCTGGATGAGATACACCTCCGGCGCCAGGCGGATGATCTCCTCCTCGCTCACGCGGGCGAACTTGGCCTTGTCCTCCACGCAATTGACGCCCCCGGCGCGGCGGATGATCTCGGCCACGAGCCCGGAGCCTCCGGCGGCCAGCATGTTGGGCGAGCGCACCTCGTAGAACACGCGCGGGCGGTCCTTGGTCGCGGCCACGCGGGCGTCCAGCGCGGCCAGCCGCGCCTCCATGCTCCGCACCATGTCCTCGGCCTGCGCGTCGCTGCCGGTCAGCACGCCCACGCGGCGGATGACGGAAAAGAGTTCGGCGAAGCTCGACGCGTGGAACACGGCCACGCGCAGGCCGCGCTTTTTCAGCGCCTCCACCGGGAGCGAGGCCTCCTTGCGGCCCGCCATCTGGAGCACGAGGTCCGGCCGCTGGGCCAGCACGGCCTCCACGTTGGGCCGCATGTGCGTGCCGATGACCGGGAGCTTGGCGATGCGCGCGGGCAGCCGGTCGGCGTCGGTGCGCGCGACGATGGCCTCGGCCCGGCCCAGGCCGTCGAGGATCTCGTTGAACGCGCCGTACAGCGCGATGACGCGCCCGGCGGGGCGCTCCAACGTAATGGTCTGGCCCGCGTCGTCGGTGATGCTGACGCCTGCCTGCGCCCTAGCCGAGAAGAGCAGCAGCAGGGCCGGAATGAGGCTGAGCGCCAGGCACCAGGTGCGCCTGGGGCGCGCCGGTGACGGGATGCGGCGCCACGCGGATGTCGGTTTCATAGATGTCCTTCAGGTTCGCTTCGGTGAATACTTCCGTGGTCGGGCCGTCGAGGGCGATGCGTCCGGCCTTGAGGAAAATCAGGCGCGGGCAGTAGAGCGCGGCCAGGTTGAGGTCGTGCACGGCGGTGAGCACGGTGCTGCCCTGGCGGTTCTGCGCGGCCAGCAGGTCAAAGGCCTCCACGCGGCGGGCCAGGTCCAGGGCGCTGGTGGCCTCGTCAAGGAGCAGCGCGCTGCGTCCCTGGCACAGGGCGCGGGCCAGCAGCACGCGCTGGAATTCGCCGCCGGAAAGCTCGCCGGCCTGGCGCTCGGCCAGGTCCAGGCAGTGGGC
>Ga0209373_10002215_pt1 | contig 20063 bp, 15 predicted proteins | sample Higcelweek5metaG_FD_187173 | JGI IMG/M metagenome (GOLD analysis project Ga0209373, IMG submission 187173) | Freshwater pond sediment microbial communities from the University of Edinburgh, under environmental carbon perturbations - High... | ecosystem: Environmental > Aquatic > Freshwater >... | reverse complement strand
ATGTTAACGTATTGAGAAAACTCTCTCGAGAATAGATCTGATCCGGTTGTGAAAGCTCTTGCAGCAGCTCTCCGGTTTCGCTGATTTGCCGGATGGAGGACCAAACCGAATAGATATCCGGATGGCGATTCAAAAAATCAACCTGCCGGGCCGTCCGTTCCGGCAGGGAAATATCATCCCCGGCGGCGATTACGATAATGTCTCCGGTGGACAGGGCCATGATTTTGTTCAAATGCCCTCCCAGCCCGGCATTCGTTCGATTGCGGTTCAGAATGAGCTTGTGCGGACCGCGGTAAGCCGCCGCCATCTCCTCCATGATCTGAAACGTACGGTCGGAAGAGCAATCGTCGGAAAGAACAATCTCCAGCGGCGAATACGTTTGGGCCAACGCGCCCCCGATGGCGTCGCGGATAAATCGCTCCTGGTTGAAAGCCACCAGGGCAAACGTCACTTTTTCAGTTTTTTCGGAATTCGCTGTACTCACTTTTATCCATCTGCCATCCGTTTTATTTTTTCAGCAGGAACCGGCGCCGTAGTCCGGCGAGGGCATCGCTTACCCGGCCGAACCCCAGGCGCTTCGTCAATATTTTCAATGAAACCGCAGAAGCCGCCGCGAGCAAAAGGAGATTTCCTCCCCAGCTCAAGGGCCGACTGAGGTCCCCGTATTGCCAGATTTGAGCGAGAACCAAGGTGCAGAGCATTGCCGCCAGCAGCACATAAATATTTTTTTGCACTTTGATTCCGTAATAGAAATGAGCCAGCAAAATCAGATAGATGGAATAACAAAAATACATGCCGAACAGCGCCGCGGCGGCTCCGGCAAGCCCCCAGTATCGCAATCCCAGGTAAAAAAAGCCCAGGTGGACGATCCCGGACATCGTTTCCGATACCACGATAAGCCGTCCGTGACCATATGCCAGAATCAGGAATCCCAGCGGCCAGGAGAATACCCGCATCAGGATCCCGAAAATGAAAAGTCGCAACAGCGGAATCGATTGCTGGAAATCCCGGGAGTAAAAAACATAAATCACCAGCGGCGCAAATATCAGCATCCCCAACAGGCAGGGGAATGCCAGCAGCAAAGAGATCTCCTGCTGATCGTTGACGGCGTCCTGCATCTCCCCGGGCGAGTGCAGCAGCCGGGTCAACCGCGGGTAATAATCCGTGCCCATGGCATTCAAAACAAACGTCACCAAAATGCCGGAAAGTGTGTAACTGGCCTGAAAGATTCCGCAAATTTTCAGGTCGAATTCCCGGATCAGAAGGATTTTCTGGAGGTAAATCCCCCCGGAAGCCACCAGGCCGGAGACCATGAAACAACTCCCCAGCGAAATCAGCCGCCAGGATTCGTGCCGCAGGCTGTCCCAACCCAGGTGAATTTTGCGGACCTGGATTTTTCGGGAGAAAAACCAGGAACACACCAGCACGGCGCTCGCCGACAACACCAGTGCCGGAACAATTCCGTTCAGCTTCCATAACCACAGGCAAATCAGCGTCGCGATACACCCGCCGATCGCGCTGAATATTCTGATTTTACTCAAATCCGCAATGCGGCGCAATCCCTGCAACAGACAGCTCTGCCCATTGGCCAGCGCCATCTGCAGCATCGCCGCACTCAAGAAAACAATCGACCAAACATACGTGTTGGAATCAAATGTCCACAGGGATAAAGGAAGCGCCAGCGCCACCATCAGCAGGACGCCGCCAATCCCGGTAACCCAGACCAGGATCCGATAACTTCTGACGGTTACGGCAATCCGGGTTTCATCCTCGTCCCCGGCAGCCTCGGCAATCTGCCGAACCCCGCTGTTGCCGATTCCCAGTCCGGAGAGATCGTTCATCACGCCAACCAGGTTGTTGAATGTGGAAAACAACCCGACACCGGCCGGACCGAGCAGAATTGCCGCAAATTTCATCCTCACCACATTCAGCAGCATATTGATCAGGGATGCTCCCCCGATCAGGAATGAGGATTTGAAAATTTGCCGGTATGAATTCACCATATCAGATCAAACTTCGTATGACGCACGCCGGAACCCCGGCGCAAACCGTGTTCGGCGGCAGGGTTCCGGTAACCACGCTGCCCGCCGCGACGATGCAGTTATCGCCGATGGAAGCTCCCTTGAGAACCAGGACACGGTCTCCCAGCCAAACATTCCTGCCGATCGAAACCGGAAGGCTTTCGCCGTCGCTGCCAAGGCGTCCTTCCGGAGAAATTCCGTGAAAGTCGGAATCGATGATCTCCACCAGATTTCCGCACAGGAAGTGTTCTCCGATGGAAATCCGTTTTCGGGCAATGAGCGAAATATTGTTGGAGAAATGGCTCCCTTTGCCTATCTCGATCACCGCTTCCGGTTCACGTGCCTGAAGCAGAATGCGGCCATTCCCCTCTTTCGGCGCGGCCAGGAAGCCCAGGCTGATCCCGTCGTCCAGCCGAATCCGTCCGCGGCTTGCGCAAAACGAGACCGGTACTTCGATACGGAGCCGCTTCCCCCAGGCAACCCGGCTTTCCCACCACAACGCGGAAAACCGGCAACGAAACCAACAATATCCCCTGCACGAGTGAAGGGTGATTTTTCTTAGAATGCGAAAGAATATCATGGCTGCCTATTTTTCCTTTTTTCGGATCAAATAGCCCGGACGGGCTTTGACCTCTTCATAAATCCGCCAGATATATTCCGCGATCACCCCGAGAGACAAAAGAATCAGGCCGTTGAAAAATGCGATGATCAAAATAATCGAAGTCCACCCCGGAACTCGGATTTGAAGGATCTCGGATTTGCTGAATAATGCAATATAGGCATAGAAAAGAATCAGCACCCCGGAGAACCCGGCAAAAAAGATACCCAGACGGCTGATCAGTGAAATGGGGAACGTCGAAGACGAAAAGAAGATATCTTTGGCGAGTTTGAGCTTTTTCCGCAAGCTCCAGCGTGATTTTTTCTGATTCAAACCGAGCGGACGTTCATAAGGATAAAAATATGGGCTGAACCCCAACCGCAGGACTTCCGCGATGCTGGCGGTGTTGATCGGGTGAATCCGGGTGTTCATGATATCAATGACCTCGCGGTCTATGAAAAACAAATCCGCTCCGCCAACGGGATATTTCACTTCGGAAAAGCAGTTCATGACGCCATAGAACATCTGTGAAAAGATCCGGCTGCGCCAGGGATCGTCGCGGCAGATGCGATGGGGAACGATGACTTGCTCCCCCTGCTGCCACAGGCGATACATTTCGATAATCGTATGATAGGGTTGCTGTTCGTCATCCACCATCGGCATCGCGCAATCCCCGGTGCAAACGGAAAGACCGGCGAAGATCGAATAATGACTTGTGCAATTGCGGCTGAGCTGATACGCAAAGACACGCTCCTCGCGTTTTTCCAGATCCAGCGCGATGCGGTATGAATCATCCCGTGAACCGTCATCCATTACGATAAATTCAAACGGAATCTTTTCCGAATCCAGCAGGTCACGTATTTTTTCGTATGAGGAAACAATACGCTGTCCGCTGTAATAGGACAGCAGAATGATGGAAAGCTTGCCTTGGCGACGCGACTCGATCATCTGTCCGGGCTCCATGCATTGCAGGCAGTGACCACCGCGGTTATTTCCTCCTCCGTCATGACCGGGCTCATCGGCAGTGAAAGTTCTTCCGCATGAATCCGCTCCGAAATGGGGAAGGATAAACCTGCCCATTCTTTGTAAGCAGGTTGCCGATGCGGCGGAATGGGGTAATGAATGACAGTTCCGACGCCTTGGTCGCCGAGGAATTTCTGCAACTCATCCCGGTGCCGGGAGCGAATGGCAAAAATATGCCAGACCGGCACATTCCCGGAACCGACGACAGGCAGCGTCAGGTCGGGATTATGAATCTCCGAGAGATAGCGGTCGGCTACCGCGCGGCGGGCCGCATTGCACTGGTTCAGGAAAGGCAATTTGACTCGCAGCAAAGCCGCCTGCAATTCATCCAGCCGGCTGTTGTATCCCTTGTAGAGATTATGATATTTGCGATCCGACCCGTAATTGCGCAAAGCCCGCACCACGGTGGCCAGCTCTTCCTCATCCGTGGTAACGGCACCGGCATCGCCGCCGACGGCGCCCAGATTTTTTCCCGGATAAAAACTGTGTCCGGCCGCATTCCCCCAGGCTCCCGACTGGATCCCGTTATGAAGCGCGCCGTGGGATTGCGCGCCGTCTTCGATCACTTTCAAGCCATATTTTTCCGCAATCGGCTGAATTCGAGTCATGTCGGCGCATTGGCCATAAAGATGAACCGGCATTATTGCCCTGGTTTTCGGGGTGATGGCCGCTTCAATCCGTTCAGGATCCAATAACATGGTATCATTGGTCGGCTCCACCGGAACCGGAACAAGCCCCGCCCGGCTGACCGCTAAAATAGACGCGATATAGGTGTTGCCCGGAACAATTACTTCACTTCCCGGCTCCATGATGCCCAATGCTTTGTAGGCCTCTAAAATCAGAATCAGTGCATCCAGTCCATTTCCGACCCCGATGCAGAAACGGCTTCCGACGAAAGCGGCATATTCCTGCTCGAAGGCTTCTACTTCTTTCCCTAAAATATAATACCCGGATTTCATAACTCGCTGAAAAGCAACGGATTCCGCCTCAAAAAAAGGCGCGTTGACTGCTTGGTAGTCTAGGAATGGGACTTTCATTTCATTCACCCTCAATCGGTTGAGAATTCAGAATACAAGAGATTGATAATCACAATTATTTCAGTTTGCGCGGCACTCGCAGGTCGATTCGGCGAACCAGAGAGAAATCCTTTCGATCCACCGGAATCCAGAAAATACCATGCACAAAAAGCTTTTCAGGATGAGTAATCACTTTTATGGATTTCAGAGCTTGCAGATATTTTCGATCCAGCACCAAGCCTTCATACTGAATGAGCGGAGTCGGTTTGGTGCTGTAGTAGACCGGAATGATAAACAAATACCGTCCGGGGCGGTCAACCGGGAGAGTGGCTTGATAACTCCAATTGCCGCGCGGAGAAAAATAATCGATAAGCGCTTTTTTCGCCCAACCATATTCATTGCTGAGTTTGAACACGGATTCATCCGGCAGGGATTGGAAATCAAATTCCGCAACCAGGAACTGACTGAACCAACCTTTGTTCAAACGCCACCCGGTCGCGCCGTCTTGCAGGGCCGCCATTTGCGGATTCGCCTGCAAAAACCGCTCTTTCTTCATGTCGGGAACGGAAACCAGAACCAATGACGGTTTTTTGGGCAAGTTCAATTCGACAATTTCAAACGGAACTTCCGCCATCTCCATTTTTGCCGTTTCCGCAAACGATTTCTGGAGCACGACGTTTTGATAGACCGCAACAAGCGCCCAGAGCAGTAGCAGAAGAGCCGCTCCGATCAATGTGAACGCGAGCTGCCGCAAACAGGAATGCTTCCAACACCATCGCCTCAGCCTGTTTCGCATGGCGCGGGGGAAACAATAAATTCTTCGCAGCATCCGAAAGGCAAACTGTATCAGGAAGCCCAGGCAGAGCAAACCCAGGAAATAAAGGTAGAAGTGATGCCTGGGGGTAAATTCAATGGTTGTAATGCCGGTTATCACCACCGTCAACAGCAGCAGGAACAACGCCCGCCGCCAATCAAACGCCCCAACGAGGAGGAATGTCAAAAGACCAAAAACAACCCACGTTTCACCGGAAATCCAATGCCACATCCGGTTGAAAAATGCTTTGATCGGATAAAACGGCATATCGACATTGTAGTCGTGAGTGAATGAATACTGTCGCCATACCAGCCGGTTGTGATTGCCGTTGTAGGGATTGTCGCAATCCAGCAGTTCGATTTCCGGCAGTCGCAACAAGCAGATCGTTCCGGAAACCGCCCGTCCGATCACATCTGAGGGGAAATAACGGAACAGTCGAAGCAATTCCCCTTTCAATGCCTCATCGTAGCTTTTTTCCATTACCACTGCAAATGTCTGTTGCCGATAAGCGGCAATGGAGGAGGAAATCATTTCCGCGGAACCGTCGCTGAATTCGACCGTCCATTTGTAATAATCGATGGGGGGGATTCCCAACTCCATATCCATGGGCACGGACAAACCCTTATGCACAATATGATACAGGCCGGATCCCTGTTCCCGGACAAACTTATAGGTGTTCCACGAGCCGCCGATAAAACTTCCGCAGAATAAGAGAATGAAAATGAGTTTCCGCAACCATCTGGCCCGCCAGCTTCCCGCACCGAAAATGACCAGGGCAAGGCCAACAAATGGAAGGATGAAAATAAAATCATTCCGGAATCCCATCCCGAAGCCCAGCAGCCCTCCGAACAGAATCGGAACGACGCATGTTTTAAACCACCCGAAACTGCGTTGCAGCAGAATTCCGGTTAGTAAAAGCGCGGCAATAACGAATAATCCCCGGGAGTAATCGCGAAAATTGATCATTCCGGTAATATAATTATGATGGTAAAAAATCACCGGAAGGGAGAGCGAAAATGCCAGAATGCGCCCCATGAATACTCGAAACAGCAGAAACGTCATCCCGTTGGTCACGCCGACGAAAATCGCAATCAACAGAAACAGATAATCCCACGACAGAACTCCCGTCAGATGCCACCAGGCGGCAAGCGAATCGGGGATGCTGGTCAATGCGGCAAAATATCTTGGCGTATTTTTAAACCAGATGGTCTGGTCGGGAAACTTCCCCGCGGCCAGAAAACGGGCATTCCCATGGGCCGGATCCGGCTGTGCCGTGTAAAAGAGCTGCCACGGCGAATCGGGAGCACAGTCTAACGCAAGATGCGCTCCATGTCCGCAGTATGACGATAATGCATGGGGGATGAATTCCAGCATGTAGCTCCCCCCCATGTCGTCAAAATTGGTCTTGGCGTTGCGGTTGAGGTGCTGGTACATGCCGAAGGAGGAGATGACAATAACGGTAAGGGAGAATATCAGCAGGAAAAGAGCGACATCCGGCCACCCCCAACGGGAGGGGCGACGCATCAACCGTCGCCGTAAAACGGCATACATCGCGGCAATGACCCGGCTGCATTTTACTTTGAACGACATTTCAAAATATCTCCAAAAATGATTTTATCTACCAAAAGGTAATTCCCCAGCATCGTGACGGGAATGGTCAATATACTCAGGATACTGGGCCGCACGTTCGGGAAAAGAAGCATGTATATGGCTAAAACGCCAAGTCCGGCCACCATGCCTCCAAGATAGACCAACAGAAAACCGGAAAGACCTTGCCAGCTCAACTTGCGGCGGAAAACATAACGAGCGTTCATCGCATAGGAAAAGGCAATCGTCATCAGATAAGACAGTGCATAGGAAACCTGCGCGTGCCAGCCAAAGCAATCATTGAACAGAAAAATCAAGCCGATGGACAACACGGTCGATATCCCGCCGATGATGGAGAATCCACAGAACTTTTTAAGCAGTGCGCCGAAATTCATCCGCTTATAACCTGACGGCCGCCATTTTTTCACCCCGTCGCCTCAATGTGCTTTCACATACTCCAGATATTCATCATAATTGCGGATATAATCCTTCGCATCATATTCCTCCGAGGCGAGAACCAGCAATACGCTGTCTTCTGAATGCTTATATTGAATTCCCCAGACTCCGGCGGGCAAATGGAGTCCCCGCGCCGGGGTGTCAAGGACAAATTCCTCGCGTTCGCTTCCGGTGTCCGCAATGACATGCAGCGATCCTTTGAGCGCGACTAAAAACTGTTCACACACTTTATGCGCATGTTCGCCGCGCACTTCGGTGGTCGGGACATTGTAAGTGAAAAAGATCCTTTTTACATCAAACGGCAGGAATTTTCTCCACTCCACAATTCCGACATCTCCGCGCAAATCGCTGAAGTTCGGAATATTATAAAACCGCGTACCGGTTATGGACTGCGGAGTTGAAGAATTCTGCGGCGGTTGAGGCCGATTTTCCTTCTCCACTCCGACATAGCCTGCGATTCTTCCGGGATTGCCGCGAACAATGGCATAAGGAGGAACATCTTTGGTGACCACGCTGCCGGCTCCGATCATTGCAAACTGTCCGACCGTCACCCCCGGCAGGATGGTTGCATTTGCTCCGATGCTGGCGGCCTGCCGAATGATTGTTTTTTTGTATTCCCCCGGATACTGTTTGCTTCTCGGGAATTTGTCATTGGTGAATGCGACACAGGGACCGATAAATACATCGTCTTCCACCGTGGTTTCGTCCCAGATATAGACTCCGCATTTCACCGTGACCCGATTGCCTATGACAACCTTGTTCTCAATGAATGTGTGGTCACAGAGATTGCAATCGCTCCCGATTCGCGCACCGCCCAAAATATGGCTCCAGGCCCAGACGCGCGTGTTGTCTCCAATCACCGCGCCATCTTCCACAATGGCTTGAGGATGTTTGAAATAACTCATTTTTCAGAATACTCCCGTATCGTGCGTTTGATTCCTTCGTCGAGCGTGATCTGCGGCTGCCAGCCGAGGGCGCGGGCTTTGCCGGAATCCATCAGCTTGCGGTACATGCCGTCCGGTTTCGTCGCGTCCCACTTGATTTCGCCCTGGAATCCGGCGGCTTCGGCGATCTTCCCGGCCAGTTCTTTGATCGTCACGTCGCTGCCGTAGCCGATGTTGATTACTTCCGGTTCGTTGTGGTTCTGCATAAAGAAATAAACCGCGTTCGCCACGTCGTCCACGTGCAGGAATTCGCGCAGCGGCTTGCCGGTTCCCCAGACCACTTCTTCCGCCCTGTTTTCCCGCGCCGCCGTGACGAATCTCCGCACAAACGCCGGGAACACATGGCTGTGTTCCGGGTGGTAATTGTCGTTGGTCCCGTAGAGGTTGCACGGCATCAGGCTCACCGTGTTCCAGCCGTACTGCTTCGAAAGGTAGAGGCAGAGTTTGTACCCGGCGATCTTGGCCAGAGCATACCCTTCGTTGGTCGGCTCCAGCGGCCCGGTCAGCAGATACTCCTCCTTGATCGGCTGCGGCGCCTGGCACGGATAGATGCAGCTCGAACCCAGGAAGCAGAACTTCTTGACCCCGTTGTAGTAGCTTTGCATGATGACGTTGTTCTGGATTTCGAGGTTTTCGACCAGGAATTCCGCACAATGCGTTTTGTTCGCCATGATTCCGCCGACTTTCGCGCCGGCCAGCACCACGTATTCCGGCTTCTCCGCCTCGAAGAACGCCTTGACCGCCTGCTGGTCGCGCAGGTCCAGCTCGGCGTGGGTCCGCGTCAGGATATTGGAGTATCCCTCCTTCTCGAACTTCCGCACGCAGGCGCTGCCGACCATGCCGCGATGACCGCAGATGAAAATCTTCGCATCCTTCGGAATCATCTTCAAAATCCCATCTCGTAGTTCGGATTGTCCAGCAGCCGCAGGTCGCCGTCGATCATGATCTTGACCAGCTCCTCGAACTTCACTTCGGGAACCCAGCCGAGCTTTTCCTTCGCCTTGGTCGGGTCGCCGAGCAACTGCTCGACCTCCGCCGGGCGGAAATAGCGCGAATCAACCCGCATGACCGTTTTCCCGGTGGTGGTGTCGATGCCGACCTCGTCCACCCCTTTCCCCTGCCATTCAATCGGACGGCCGAGATGGGCGAAGGTTTTTTCGATGAATTCGCGGACGGTATGCATCTCGCCGGTCGCCACCACGTAGTCGTCGGCCTCCTCCTGCTGGAGCATCATCCACATCATCAGCGCATAGTCCTTGGCGTAGCCCCAGTCGCGGCGGGCGTCGATATTGCCCATGTAGAAACAGTCCTGGAGCCCGCGATGAATCCGCGCCGCCGCCATGGTGATTTTGCGGGTTACGAACGTCTCGCCGCGCCGGGGCGACTCGTGGTTGAAGAGAATGCCGTTCGAAGCGTGAAGATTGTAGGCCTCGCGATAGTTCTTGGTGATCCAGAACCCGTAGAGCTTTGCCACCGCGTAGGGGCTGCGCGGGTAGAACGGAGTCGTCTCCCGCTGCGGGACTTCCATCACCTTGCCGTAAAGCTCCGAGGTGGAGGCCTGGTAGAAGCGTGTCGAAATTCCGCTCTCCTTGATCGCGTCGAGGAGCCGGAGCGTTCCCAGCGCGTCGGTTTCCGCGGTGTATTCCGGAACTTCGAAACTCACCTGGACATGACTTTGCGCGCCGAGGTTGTAGATTTCGTCCGGACCGACCCGGTCAAGGATGCGGCTCAGGTTCGACGAATCGGTCAGGTCGCCGTAGTGCAGGAACAGCCGCACCCCGTCGAGATGCGGATCCTTGTACAGATGATCGATCCGCCCGGTGTTGAAACTGCTGGCCCGGCGAATGATGCCGTGCACCTCGTAACCTTTTTCCAGCAGAAGCTCGGTCAGATACGATCCGTCCTGGCCGGTGATGCCTGTAATCAAGGCCTTTTTGCTCATAATATCCTCATGTGATGAATGATTGATAGGCGGGACCGTTTGGGAACCGTCTCCCGGCTTCGCTGTCTTTCGGAAAGCGGACAGGCAAGGAACCCTTGGAACCGCCGGATGGACATGCCGCGGTTTCAAGGGCGGCCGTTGTCATGCGCAAGCGTCCCGGCCGGGCTTCTCCCTGAATTTCTCAGCAGTTTTCAAAATACCATTTGACGGCTTCCCGGAGGCCGTCTTTGACACTGTAACGCGGAAAATACCCCAACAGTCTGCGCGCCTTCTCGATGGACGCCAGGCTGTGGGGAATGTCCCCGACGCGGGGCGGACCATACTGCGGCTCGACCTTCGCGACTTCCGGATCGAACCCGGCGAGCTCTTCGCGCAACCATCCGAAGAGTTCATTCAATGTCGTTCTCTGGCCGAAAGCGACGTTGTAAACCGTATTCAGCGCTTCCGGCCGTTTCGTGCCGAGTGCCAGCAAATTGGCCTGTATGACATTGTCCACATAGGTGAAATCGCGCGAATAATTTCCGTCTCCGTTGATGCGGGGGGATTCGTGCCTGAGCAGGCTGATGACGAATTTCGGAATCACCGCGGCATAAGCGCCGTTCGGATCCTGCCGCCGGCCGAATACGTTGAAGTATCGCAACCCGACGGTGTCGATGCCATACAACTTATGGAAGTTCTCGGCATACAGTTCATTTACATATTTGGTGATCGCATAGGGGCTGAGGGGTTTGCCGATCCTGTCCTCTTCTTTGGGCAAAGCTTCGCTGTCGCCGTAAGTCGAGGAGCTGGCCGCGTATGCAAACCGTTTGACCTTGGCTTCCTGCGCCGCATAAAGCACATTGACGAAACCGGAAATATTGACCTCGGTCGATGTCATCGGGTCCTTGATGGAACGCGGCACCGATCCCAGCGCGGCCTCGTGCAGCACGTAATCCGCCCCGGCGACGGCCTTGCGGCACATTGCCATATCGCGGATATCCCCTTCGATCAGAGTGAAAGCGCGGTTATCGGCAAACGGCGTCAGGTTTTCGCGTTTGCCGGTCATGAAGTTGTCGAGCACAACGACTTCATTGTCCTGCTTCAGCAGGGCTTCGACCAGGTTGGAGCCGATGAACCCGGCGCCGCCGGTTACGAGAATGCGCGAATTGTGAATCGATTGTTCCATCGGTCAGAGTCTCCCGTCTACCATCTGGCGCGGCAAGATGCCTTTGATGTCGAAAACCACCGCGGCAGGCTTCCTGAAGTGTTGAAAATCGAGCGCGGCAAATTCGCGGTGGGCGACGGCGAGGACGATGGCGTCGTAGCTGCCGGGCTTCAGCATGTCGAGTTTTTCGATGGAAGTGAAGCCATATTCGCGCCGGACTTCCTCCGGTTCCGCCCAGGGGTCGTAGACATCGACCCGGCAGCCGAACTCCTCAAGGCCGCGGACCACATCGACGGCATGGGAATTGCGGATATCCGGGCAATTCTCCTTGAAGGTGATTCCGAGCTGCAATACTTTTGCGCCGAGAATTTTGTGTTCTTTCCTGATCATCAGTTTGATGATCTCAGCAGCGATATATTTCCCCATCCCGTCATTGATCCGGCGGCCGGCGAGAATCACTTCCGGGAGATATCCCAGGCTTTGCGCCTTGTGCGTCACAAGAACGCGAACGGGTAAACCGGTCTATTTGTTGTATGAAATTGGTTCTGTGATTTTTGGATTGCGCATTCCACGTCCCGCAAAACGTTGGTTCATTAACGCTCCCGAAGTAGCATTATCCACTTATTGGTAAAGCTCAAGGAGCGGAGGGAAAGCGGCGAAGCGGTAGGCAAGAAGGCAAGACAGGACTTGGGGCTGGGATGCCTTAGCATCACGCCGTGCTGGTCAACCAACAGAATCCTGTCCGCGGCTGAAGATTTTTGCTTCGGAAGAACGGAATAACCGTCCGAATGTCATTCTCCATTCGTCGAAATCAAGCTCAGATCAAAAAGTCACTGCGGTGTTTTATAACTTTCCCCACCGCCAATAAAACGGATAATTTCGTAAAGTCGCCATGCGGTCTCTACGGGGGTGCATAAATTCTTTACACTCACGCCGCACGTTTTTCTCGGTAGTAGCCATGCAGTAGCCCACCGAGAAATGATATCTCTTTTATCGGTGCATCCATGTCCTGCTCGTATGGGTTGACCATCTGACCGCCAAGACCGGCATGCGGACGGTAGTGGTTCCAATATTCTAAATACTGATTCACAGCATACCGCAGTTGCGCTTCGGACGAGAAAATGATTTTGTCCAGACACTCTGTCTTGAGCGCTCGGATGAAATTTTCCATGCGGGCGTTCATCTGCGGCGTCAACGGCGGTAACTTCTTTATGGTAATTCCGATGGATTTAAAGACGGCATCGAATCGTTTGTTGAATAGACTGTCGCGGTCGTGAATCAGATATTTCTTGCCGAGCAGGAAGCCGTCCCACATATCGCACATGTTCCGCGCAACTTGCGCAGTCCAGTTGCTGTCCGGGGCATGCACGATACCACCGCACCGAACCTCCCGTTTGCCGATGTCCATGAAGAATAGCAGGCTCTCCCGGACAAGTCCATACGGTGTCATCAACTCCACTTGGGCGAAATCGGTCGCCGCCGTCACATGTTGCTGTGTTTCGATGAACTGATTCCAGTCGCCACGTTTCCGGCGTTCGGGATCAGGAACGATGCCGTGATCGTCCAGAATGCGCCGAACGGTTGACGCGCAGATGTCGTAGCCGAGATACCGCATCGTTCCGGCAATCCGGTCATATCCCCAGTCGGGATTGCGCTCTGCTAGCAGCAGAATTTCATCGACTATCTCTTGTGAGATTGGCTTCCTGCCCCGCTTCTTCTGTCCGGCTCCCGTGCTGTCGTATTTCTTTCCGACCAGCTCCCGGTACCAGCCATAAATCGTTCCCGGCGCAAACGTCTGTTCGATCGTAGCAAGCAAAAACTCGTTCAGTTTCTTGCCCCGGTAGGCCAGCCGTTTTTTCTGCGTCTCGGAATAGACCGGAGATTTCCCCCCATTTTCTTCCGTTGCGATTTCCTCCAAGATGGCGACCTTTTCGAGAAGATATTCGACCTGATCCTGCAATGTCCGCACAATCTGCCGGTGGTCTCCGTTGACATCTTTCATCACGGCCCGCAGCCGCTTGAACATATTCGTCTGTGTTGTATTGCCCATATCTGTAAACGTCCCTTCCGGTTGCCCGGACGCTGGTAATTATGTAAAGCCGCAAGTGCGGTAGAATAATATACCCCGAAATGATGCATTTTACAGGACGCAAAACGAAAAATCGCTGGCGAAAGCACGAGCCGGGCAAGGAGCCATTTTTTGAGTTTGCACTGCCGATCCGAATCGGAGAAAAAAAGCCGATTCGCCCTATATGATTGATCTTTTTCTGGGGCCAAATCTTCTACTATACGGAGAACAATCAGCAGCGCGGGATCTTTTGGGAGCCAGCATACAGGACGATTTGCGAAAACATGCGCCATCAGGACAACAGGAACTCCCCGAGGGCGTCGAGAAACCATGGAAGATGAAGCGGGAGTTCCTGAGTCCGAGCTGCATCACCAACTGGAATCAGCTTCCGGAAGTCAAATAGACCGTGGAAACGGAAATCACCCTTCCGCTTCGCGTTCCTTTCGATGCGCCTTGCATAAAGCGATCTTCCTCAACGCTTCCGTTTTGCCCAGGTTACACAGCCAGGTGATCTTCCGACAGGAACGTTCGGAAAGCACAGACCGTCCCTGAATCCAATGACTGATCGTTGTCGGATGAATATCCAAAAGCAACGCCAAGTCCTGTTGCTTAACTCCAAGCCGCTTTGTCTGTTCCTTCAAAGCCTGCCTGGCCATATGACGGTATTGTTGCCAATCGGCGCATAGATCCCTCGAAGCATGGAACTTCTTCTCAAGACGCGTAATCCTCTTCTGGCAGTCCAGAATCGACGTCCCAATAGCTTGGCTTTGAGATGTATGCAACCGGAAAACTCTGCTGATTTCAATAGAAATTGTACTTTTGATCCATACATCGAACGCTTGAATAACTGTCCGCATTTTGAATCTTCTTATCCTTAAGGAAGCAAAAAATACCAATTTTCCGCTGCCGATAGGAGATTGATATTTTCCAACTCCGCAAGGAGCCGCATCACATGCTGTCATGGATTCGAGCCCGCGTTTTCGGCGTGTTTCCCAACGTTCATCCGCAAATCGAAGCGGAAGGGGATTTTTATGGTTTCCGGATCGAACGGAATCCCGGCTTCGGCGGCCTCCTCCCGCCGGATGGCGAGGTAGAGCTCGGAAAGGGAGTTCTCGCCTTCGCGGATGTCGGGAACGTCCAGCCCGCCATCCAACTCCAGAATCCGTTCCGCCTCCCATCTTCGTCTGGTCCGGACGAACGCCGAAGCCAGGAGGAAACGGATCATCGGAATTTCCCGCAACCGTTTCGGGAGTACCCGTTCCACGACCCGGACCGTTTCGTCAAACCTCTCCGCCTCCAGCAGCATCCGGAGCGTCTCCTTCGCAAGGGATTCATCGTCCGGACGCAGTGCGAGCGCCCGGACCATCCAGCCGGATGCCGCGACCACATCCCCGCCGGAGCGCAGGATGTTGGCTTTTGCATAAAGCCCGAATGCGGTCTCCTCCAGTTCGAGGGAGCGTTCCGCCGCCGCCATCGCCCGCTCGAAGTCGCGGCGCTGAAATTCACAGACGGCCAAGTGCAGCCAGGTCCGCCAGTTGTCGCGGTCGGTTCCCCGCGCGGCCCGCTTCAGGAGCGCGTGCCACTCCGGAGCGACCATCCAGGAGACCGGCGGATGTTCGCCGATGCTTCCGCGTTCCAGCAGCGAACGCCATGCCGCCTGTTCGGGCCCTGGCTCGCCGAAGTCGAGGTGGGCGGTTAGCGGAGACGGGCGGCGCAGGTTTTCCAGCGTGCCCCATCCGGAACCGCTTCGCAGCAATTCTTCGGCGGGACGGCGCGCGAAACCGTCGCGGGTCCGGTCCAGAATCGCTTCGAGTGTTCCGTCGGGGAGAAGGTTCTCCAATTGCGCGGAGGTTTCCGCTTTGGCCTCCTCCCAATCCCCGAAAATGCGGGCGGGATCGCATCGGATGGCCCCATACGCCTCCAGCCATTCCCAGGCGGTTTCGGGCGGCATGGGCAGGCACTCCATCTGGGTCTGCGCCAGCCCGGCCTGGATTTCCAGGTATTCCGGGGCGCCCGGCGCGGTCAGTTTGCTCTGCCAGTGGTGTCCACCGGGATTCTGGCCCCATACGAAGAGCTTGCGCCCTTGAAGCCGTGGCGTGGAAGCGTGAATCATTCCGCCACCGTCCCGGTTGATCGCCGCCTCGTACTTCCGCCGTCCGGCGGGAATGTTAAAAAAGACATCCTTGGCGGACGGGTGATTGACCGGATAGGTGCAGTCGTATCCTTCCGCATCGGGCAGCGGCAGCTTGACGATCGCGTGGGTGACGTCGTTGACATAGGTGCTGACGAACGCGGTCTCCGCCGGAACGACGATCCGCTCTTCTCCGCGGGTGGCGATGGCGATGTTCGACCACCAGTACATGGGAATCAGATGGGGAAGCGGATTGACCACGCGCATCCGGGCCAGCAAAAAACGTGACTTCTCCGGCAAAAAGAAATCCATCTGATAAACCGCCCCGTAGGTCCGGGAGAATTCATAAAACCGCAGGACCGGCGTGCCGTCGTCATCGCGCAGCCTGGCGGTAAACAGCGGGGAGCTGGTCAGCGCGTCGTGCCCGCGCCGTCCGACGTTCCACTCCACGCCGCCGGCGACCCAGGCGTTCCGGATGGCGAAGTTGCCCGGCTTGAAAACCACGTTGCGGTGAACAAGATCGCGCCCCGTCTCCTTGTCCAGAAGCGACCAGAGCCTCCCGCCGAGTTCGGGCAGGAAAACCGCGTGGAGGAAGTCGTTTTCGAGCTCGACCGTTTCGAACGACAGCGGCCGCATCTCGCTCCCGTAGCGGTCCTGCATCGAATACGGCAGCGGATTGGTCAGCAGCCCATAGCCAATGAAAAGTCCATCGGATTCCTCTACCCGCGCGGTGATTTCGCCGCCGAGCAGATCGTGCATGGCCGGGAATTCGCTCGTTTCCCCAACTGGCGCGCCGTCAATTTGCAGGGTTCCGCAATACAATTCGGTCATTTGCAGTCCTCCTGTGAACTTGTTGCCGATTCGGCGGGTTTGTTGTGAATAATCAGATACCTCTGCCCCGCAATATGCTCCTTCCCATACCGAAAGTCGGAATCTCCGAAATTGGCGACAACTTCGGTTCCGTCGTTGAACACGGTTGCAGCCACACCGTGCGTCCGGAACGAACCGTCAGGATTCCGCTCCATGCGAACGGGAGTCAGAAAACGGTGGGACATCATTTCCGACTTGTACGCCCCGCGCAACTCCCGCGAGAGCCGTCCGGATTCGGCGTCGAACTGAGTCGGCAACAGGCCGAAAAGGGCGACGTAAAGAATATACTCGCGCCCGTGCGCTCCGTATGCGCCTTCGGCCGTGTAATTGAGCACGGAGTCGTGATATACCAGTTGCCAGAACGGAACCGGCACGGCGGGAGGATCAAGCGGAAAGGCGGTCTCGACCGGATAAATCCCGCAAAACGCTCCCAGATCCACGATGTCGGCGCAATAGTCGTGCGGCGCGCCTTCCGTGGCGACCGAGCCGAACAGTTCTTTGGCATAACTCAGAAGCTCCCGCCGGAATCCGGCTTCGTCAACCTGCCCGGCGGGGTGCCGGGGATCATGGCAGGACTCCATGCGGAAGCAGCCCACGAGATCGATGTAGATGCTCCCCCGGCCGACCATTGCGGCGATTTGCGGCAGGTCGCGCCGGGCATATCGCATATAATGTTTCGGGCACAGGCTGTACGCTCTGCCGCCGCGCCAGATACCGCCGGGGACCGGTGCTCCGTATTGGTTGCGCACAAGTTTATCTTCTGGAAATTCGGGGGAGTTGCGGTAGACGTCCCGGTAATTGTCGTGAACGGAACAGATGAAATCCGGCGAAAGGCTTTTCGCCTCGTTCGCCGCCGCCCGAAACTCCTCCACCGTCCCCCGCTCCGGATTCGGCGGCAGGCGGGTGGGATAGCCCGAATCGAATCCGTTCCGGTTCCAGCCGGTATTGTAAACGCAGACTCGATCGAATCCGTTGGCACGGGCCGTACCGAAGATCTCCCGGGCGGTCCAGTTGTTCGGCAGACCCTCGTAACGGTTGAATTCCGGGCGGGCCATATACATGCTGTATCCCGGGGTTGCGCAGTCGGGGCGGTTCCCGCAGAAAACATGATGTTTCCAGATGACCGCGCCCACCAGCTTTTCCACTTCGGGGTGGCGTTCGATTTTCTCGTTCAATGAAACGAAACGCCCCTCTTCCCTGACGATGCGGCGATAGCGTTTTGCCCAATCGACGTAATTCTCGGCGGGAAGCAGGGGGTAGACATGCAGTTCGCGGAGATAATTGGCGCATTCCTTCTCGAAAACGAATTTCGTCTCCATCCCGGCGCGCCCGGGATGTGGAAAGTTCGCCGTAATCTCGCTGACGGCGTCGAACGGAGTCTTGAGGTAGAGTCCAAGTCCGCCGTCCGGCTCGAACAAGCCGAATACCGGCAGGCTATTGTAATTGTGCCCGAACGAGCAGTCGATCCGCACCGGATCCCGGCGCGGGAAACCGAGCAGCGCGCCATAGCCGGTCGGCAGCAGAATCTCGCCGCGGGCTCCGACGTCCAGTTCGAAGAGTCCATGCGGGAATCCCACCTGCAACTCCTCATCGTCCATCCCTTCCACGGCGGAAGTTAGAAAAACGAGATGGTCCGGTGCAAGAATGATTGAGAATTCGAACGACAATCCCGGTCCGGGGTCGGGTTTCCGGTAGGGATTCTCCGGAAAACGGGCATAGAAGTCGAACCGGTCGAATCGGATACGAATCCTTGCCGTGTCACTCTCCACCCGCATCCGGGCGTGTTCCGTCAGGTTGTAGTCGTAAGAATTCCCGTAACGCAGAAAAAAAGGGGCGGCGGTCTGGCGGCGTTTGCCGGATTTCAGGTCAACCATCGCGAGGCTGCCGTCCCCGGAATGAAATTCCACCTTCAGGAGTTGGTTGCTCAATGTGAAAAGATCGCTCATATCATGCCTCCGAAAGACAACCGTCAATGATTTCGTCGAGATCGCCTTCCGCCAGGCAGACGCAGGTATCGGCGCCGCCGTAGTAGACCCGCAGCCGCCGCGTCTTCAGGTCGGCGATGGCACCGGTGGCGAAAACGACGTCGGGAATGACCCCGTGATGCTCGTATTCGGTTTCCGGAGTGAGGATATAGCTCTGCATTGCACCGAGAATCTTCTCTGGATTCTCCAGATCGAGCAGGATAGCGCCCAGACTGTAACGCCAGGACGCGAAACAGTCCTGAACGCCGTGGACGATCTCCAGCCAGCCCCGTTCGGTCCGAATCGGCACGGTCGGTCCGACCTTCAGGCCGGACCACGGCGAAAACCCGCGTTTCAGCAGCGGGCGGTGCCGTCCCCAGTAAATCAGATTGGGCGAACGGGAAATCCAGATGTTGGCGGCGGACTTCTCGTAAGGAGCGCCCGCTGCGTAGGGGCGGTCCAGCCGAACGTACTCGCCGCCGATTTTTTCCGGAAAGAGGCAAGGTACGCGGTTGTGCGGCAGGGCAATAATCTCCAACGGTTCGACAGTTACAAAATCCGTGGTCTTGTACAAAAACGCGATGCAGCCCCACTCCGAATTGCCGGGGCGCATAATGTAATAGGTGTCTCCCATTTGGGTGATGCGGAAATCGATCGGGTGGAAGTCCAGTTCGCCGAACTTCTTGTCTTTGTCCACCTGAAAGAGCGGCTCCTCGCAAATGTCGAAATCAATCCCGTTGTCACTGGTCGCCACATGCGCACGGGCATAGGGTTCATTGCGCAGCTTGACCGAGAGCAGCAGCAACGTCTTCCCCCGGAACATGCACTGGCCCGGATTGAAGACTTGGTCCGCCGGCCCATAAGGAAAATCCATGGGGCTGATGATCGGATTTGCCGGATGCCTCTTCAGAATCGTGTTGTAACGTAACATTGTACCCCCCTTTTCTTATTCAATAATTGGTTTCTTCCCGATAATACGACGCAAATCGGCAACATCAGTGAAGCGGTGCGATCTCCAGCCGTAAAGAAGTCCTCCGTCAATATTTTCCATTTTGTCGTCGATATAGAATGCCGGTTTGCCGTGACGCTGCTCAAATGTTTCAACCATTTTGCGGCCTGGCTTTTTCGTCCCTGCTTCATAACTGTAGACAGCGGCATCAATCAGCGAAACGATCACCGGATCGCGGTAGATCTGTGCGACGTGGATCGTTGACGTATCGGAGAAAAAGACCAGTTTAAACCCCTGTGCTTTCAGTTCTCTCAGCAGTTCCGGCATGCCGTCCATAGCCGGACCGATAACGATATTCCAACCGTGAATAATTTCTTCATCGGAGAAGCGCCGGTCGGTATAGGTATGGAATTCCCGCAGCCAGTCGGCCTCGTCAATTTCACCGATTTCCAAGCGGTCGGACATCTCCATCACCCCCGGCGGAGGCCCGTCGTGCCAACCGAAATACTCGAACATCTCCCGGTGACGCAACTGGA
>Ga0209373_10002214_pt1 | contig 20067 bp, 14 predicted proteins | sample Higcelweek5metaG_FD_187173 | JGI IMG/M metagenome (GOLD analysis project Ga0209373, IMG submission 187173) | Freshwater pond sediment microbial communities from the University of Edinburgh, under environmental carbon perturbations - High... | ecosystem: Environmental > Aquatic > Freshwater >... | reverse complement strand
CGATTTCTACAACCGTGCCGAGTATGAAATGCCTACATCGAGCTACTTGAAACTAAGTGTTATCTATCAATTTAAATAGTTATGAGAACAGCAATTGTATATGCATCGAAACATGGCACTACCGAAAAAGTGGCCGAAAATATTCAAAAGATGCTTCCCTTGGGTGAAGCGGAATTATTTAATCTTGCTGATAATAAAACGATCGAATTCCATCTTTTCGATCGAATTCTAATCGGGAGTTCGGTTTATGCCGGATCAATTCAACCTAAAGCACGGAGGTTTGTGACGCAAAACATGGTCGACTTGCTGCAAAAGGAGGTGGGCATTTTTGTTTGCTGTATGTTTTTTGAAAAGGCCAACGAGCAAATCGAGAAAGGTTTTCCCGAAGTACTTCGGAAACATGCCCGGAGCATCAAACACATGGGAGGCGAGTTCCTGTTTGACGAGATGAACATGATCGAAAAGTTTCTGGTGAAAAAAATTGCCGGGGCTACAGGCAGCGAATCGAAAATACAAATCAAAAATATCGAATCATTTATAGCCGAAATCAACAACAATTAAAGGAATACCATGAGATCACGATTATTTATATTATTGGGGATGCTAATTTTCATCCTCTTCTTTTCTAGTTGCATCAATATTAAACCCACATTCACCGATCAGGATAAGTTTTTCTCATCGGAACCTGAAAAAACCGATTTGTCGGTTTACGGATCGCCACCTTCGGCTGGCGTTTTACCAATATTTAATTCAAACTGTCATAGTGGTAACATTTATGAAATTAAAAAACTTGCCCTTTCCAATTTTAAAGGCGATAGTATTTATCATCAAATTGAAATGCAGGAGATCGTTTACAATGGGGAAACAATAGTTATCGTTTTGATTTATCAACATGACGATAAAATGATCGATATTTATTATCCTGATGAAATTGTGTTGAGTAAAGCGAATTTTGAAAAGTTGCTAAACCATGTTGAGATGTGCCCATCAACCTATGAAAGTAGTTTTTGCCTTACCGATCATGGTTTCGAGATGAAACTTAACCTGACAGATAAGTTTGGACGACTTATATGGATCGATTTTTCTGAGAATAAGCCGGGCGGAGAATTTATTTCGCTCATTGCACCCATAGGCTCCGGAACCAAAGAACCGCAATACTTTCCGTTTATCTTTATCGATAAATTTGGGTTTTTGAGAAAGAATTGTGGAACATCTTCCTTAAAAATTGGTAAAAGCGAAATGAAACTTGACAAAATACCGTTCACGCCTTATTATTTAACCCGTTATTCGCTTGAAACTACGTTGGCTGAATGGCTTCCAAATACTGAAAAGGTTATGCAGTTAAGCGACACTATGCCAGCCATGGGGAATACATACCAGGTTGTAAACAATGGGGGTTACATTGAATTAGCTACTCAAACTTTTAATTACTACGGGCGCAACTTCCATGTAAATTACATGCCGCCAATCCCTGATTTACTGGCATTGAAAGATAACCAGAATATTGAAGGAAAGTTTTGTGCCAGAACAGATTCTGTATCGGGGATTATGGCAGGGACATACTCGATTACTAAAAAAGATGGGAAAATTTCAATGAAAATTGAACCGGAAAAGGGATGGCAACCTTATCCGGGTAAACTTTGGCTGAAAACTTATCGATGGGAAGCGACGATTTTGCCGGAAAATAGTAAAGAAGTCAAGGTAAAAACTGAATGGAATAGGGTAAAATAGGCTACAAAACCTTTTAATACAAGGCCAGATGCATTTGAAATGAATAATGCATCTGGCCTTCTTGTTGTGATAAATAGTTAATAATAAATTGCATGATAGCAATTTATTATATCTAAACATCCATTTGATCATGATTTGTATGAAAAAAATGAATCATATTGTTCAACGGATCAACAATCATTAAAAAAAGTTGTATTTTAAGGCAGTAAATTTCAGATGATGCGAAGAGGAATTGTGCTGCTTATTTTTCTTTTATATTGTTGGTCGGTTTCTTCAGCCGATGAGCAATTCCTTTTTAAAAGAATCTCCATTTCAGAAGGATTATCAAACAGTTGGGTCAGGTGTTCTTATCAGGACAATTTTGGGTATATGTGGTTTGGTACCGACGATGGCTTGAACCGTTTTGATGGAAAGAACATTAAGGTTTTCAGGCCCTTGGGCGACAATCAGGTTCCGAGAGGAAATGTTGTGATCAACGAAATTATTGAAGCCGATTCTCAAAGTTTCTGGTTATGTACAGAAATTGGTTTGTTCCGATTTCTAACAAGAAATGAAACAATCGTTCGTGATTCGTTATTGCCGGTTCATCCATTGCTATCGGCGGTCAAAGATCGTGATCACAACATTTGGTTTGGCTCAAACCGGGGTTTATTCAAAGTATCTGCCGATAAAAAAGAAAGAAAGCTCTATGTGAATGATCCTTCAGATAAGTCATCTGTTTCTGATAATTATATCAATACACTGATGGTTGATTCAAAGGGTGATGTTTGGATAGGAACAAAAAAAGGGTTGAACCGGTACAATAAGGAAAGCGATACTTTTACTCATTTTTTGCACGATCATATAAAAGGATCTATTTCAGGAAACGACATCACATCAATATTTGAAGACAACCGCAACAGGCTTTGGGTCGGAACTTCCCTCGATGGATTAAATTTGTACACACACACTGACAACGATAGCAACTTTAGACGAGTATTAACTGGTTCGATAACAACGATTCTTCAGGACAAGAAAGATAACCTTTGGGTAGGAATGGCTTCGGGCGGTGGTATTGCGATCATCGATTTAAAGGAATTTGCTAACGGAAAACTTTCGTTGATAAACCTGAAAAACGATCCGCTCGATAAAAATTCACTGGGGGATAATTCGGTATTCAAAATATCTCAAGACAGGAACAACGACTGGTGGATTTCAACCTTTGGTGGAGGTGTTAATTTTTATAGCGACCGGGCAAAAAAATTTCATGTCGTTAGTGAAAGGTATGGAACCGATCAGTCGATATGCAACAATCTTGTAAATGCTTTTTTTGAGGAAGAAAAATACCTGTGGATTGGCACTGAAGCCGGATTGGACAGGCTGAATAAAAAAACCGGGAAATTTAAGCACTACCAATACGATTCTGAAAACCAGAGGAGCCTGGCATCAAATGCAGTTTATGCAATAAAGAAAGACTCGAAAGGAAATCTTTGGATTGGTACATGGTCGGGAGGGCTTCATCTTTATAATTACCGAACTGACGATTTCACCCGGTTTGTTCCCGACGGGCAACCCGGATCGCTTGGTAGCGCTAACATTTTCAGTATCTGTGAGGATTCTTATGGCAACTTATGGATTGGAACAAATGCTGGAGGGCTTAATAAATACGATTATAAAACCGGGCGGTTTAAAAAATATATCCGAGATGAAAAAATTCCGGGTAGTCTGGCGGGGCGTAGTATGAGCCACGTTTACCAAACGGCTAAAGGCGATCTTTATATTTCACTTTATGGTATTCTCGATAGATATAACTACAAAACCGACCAGTTTGAACATATTCTCTCAAAGGAACAAGGATTAGATCATCATAGTTTTACTGGAAGTATCCAAGAGGTATTTGAAGATAGTCGTGGAAATATTTGGATTACAAGTACCTCGGGGCTTCGTTTGTTTGACCCTGTTGCCAAAACACACAAATCTTATTCAACCAAAGATGGATTACCCGACAATACAATTCAGGGCATATTGGAAGATGGTCATGAAAACCTGTGGATAAGTACGAACAAAGGAATTTCCAGGTTTATTAAAGGGGTCAATATCCCCGAGAAACCTATATTCCAAAATTTCACATTTTACGATGGTTTACCAACAAACGATTTTAAAAAGAACGCGGCCTATAAAAATGAAGACGGGGTGATGTATTTTGGGTCTTCTCAGGGGTATGTTTATTTTCACCCTGATAGTATCTTGTTGAACAACAGAATACCAGAAATCGTATTTACCCAGTTTCTGTTGTTGGAGACCTCGCCCAATGCGAATTCAAAGTTCAGGGAAATATCATCCAATATTAATTTAACAGATCGGCTTGATTTACACTATCCAAATACGGACTTCACCATTGGTTTTGCTGCATTAAATTATTTGAATCCGGTTAAAAACCAGTTTCGTTATAAGTTGGAAGGATATGACACCGAATGGATCGATGCCGAAAACAATACCAGCGCTACCTATACCAACTTAATCGAGGGCCGATATTTGTTTAACGTAATGGGATCGAACAACGATGGGGTTTGGAACCCTGTTCCCCGGCAAATTGTCATCAATATTTTCCCTCCATGGTGGCGGTCAACTCCCTTTAAAGTATTTCTTATTCTGTTTATTATAATGGCTGCCGCATTCTTTGTAGTTACCCGGTTCATCATTTTAAAAAGAGATAAAAAGATACTTGAAGCGATTATTGACAAAAGGACAAACGAACTTTCCAAATTAAACTCGTTGCTCGAAATGAAACAAACGGTTATTCTTGAGCAGAATGAAGAATTGTCGAATCACCGGAATAATTTGGAAATATTGGTTGAAGAACGCACAAAGCAGCTTGCAACAGCCCGTTCACGTGCTGAAGAATCTGACCGGCTAAAATCGGCTTTTCTGGCCAACATGAGCCACGAAATTCGTACCCCGATGAATGCCATTGTTGGGTTTTCAAATCTTCTTATCAACAATGATCTGTCGCAGGAGAAAAGGGAAAAGTATTCTGAATTAATAAAAAACAACAGTAAATTACTGTTTGTCCTTATCAATGATATTATTGATATCTCAATCATTGAAGCCAATCAACTAGTGTTATCTAAGGGAAGGTTCAATGCAACAACCATTTTAAAAGAGCTTTTTGGCTATTTCGAATTTGAAAATAAAAACACTCTGGAATTCAAATTTTTGAATCAAAATGAAACGGATGATTTATTCCTTCATAACGATTCAATCCGGTTCAGGCAAGTAATGGTCAATTTGTTGAGCAATGCTTTTAAATATACCGATAAAGGCAAAATTGAATATGGTTACGAAATACAAGGTAAAAAAGTGAGGTTTTATATAGCCGATACCGGTTGTGGTATTGATGTTACCGATTATGAAAAAGTTTTCGACCATTTCTATAAAAGCATGAAGGATAAAATGAAGCTTTACAGGGGAACCGGAATTGGACTTGCTATTTGCAAACGGCTGGTAGAGCAAATGGGCGGTGAAATTTGGGTCGAATCGACGATTAATGTTGGATCTGTTTTCAGTTTCACTTTACCCATAAAGTAAAACTCCACAAATCAGGTTCTGCCATTTTCTCTTTTCCTCTAAATATTTTTTAATCCTTTTTGAGTGTGGAAATTATCTTTTTTTATAATTTCGTCAACACGTTTTTTAAGTTCTTTTATAAAACTATGCAAATGGAATCCCAAACAAATCCACAGCTTAAACTGGCTTTCGATTTTCTTCAATTTACCAACGAAAATGTATTTCTGACGGGGAAGGCCGGGACCGGAAAAACAACGTTTCTGCACAACCTGAAGAAACAATCGCCCAAGCGTATGGTTGTTGTAGCCCCTACGGGTGTGGCTGCGATTAACGCTGGAGGTGTTACAATTCACTCCTTTTTCCAAATTTCATTCGGACCTCAAATTCCGCACGATCCCAACAAACCACGCGCAGTAGAAGTCTCTTCCGATGGTAGTGTTTCAGCAGGGATAAAGCGTTTCAGTAAAGAGAAAATAAACATCATCCGAAGCCTTGATCTACTGGTGATTGATGAAATTAGCATGGTGCGTGCCGATCTGCTCGATGCCATTGATGAAGTTTTGCGGCGTTATAAAAACAAATACCTTCCCTTTGGAGGCTTGCAACTCCTGATGATTGGCGACCTGCAACAGTTGTCGCCCGTTGTTAAAGACGATGAATGGGAAATTTTAAAGAACTATTACGGTACCTGCTATTTTTTCAGCAGCAGGGCACTACAACAATCGCGTTTTGTGAGTATTGAGCTGATCGAAATTTTCAGGCAAAGCGATAAACAGTTCATCGATCTGCTGAATAAAGTCAGGGAAAATAAGGTCGATGATGAAACCCTTGATCTTTTGAACAAACGTTATCAACCCAATTTCAACCCCTCTGACGACGAAGGGTATATTACGCTCACAACCCATAATTACCAGTCGCAACAAATTAACGATTCAAAACTGGGGCGGCTCACCACCCGTTTGCACAAATTCACTGCCAGGGTTGAAGGCGATTATCCCGAATATTCCTATCCAACCGATTTTCAACTTGGTTTAAAAGTAGGTTCACAGGTTATGTTTGTGAAGAACGATATTTCGCAGGAAAAACGTTTCTATAACGGGAAGATTGGGAAGATTACCGCCATTGGCGATGATACAATTGATGTGCTTTGCCCAGGGGAAACCTATCCGATACAGGTTGAACCAGCTGAGTGGCAAAATAGTAAATACACACTGAACGAAACTACACAGGAGATCGACGAATTGGTTGTAGGTCAGTTTACACAGTTCCCGCTCAAGTTAGCCTGGGCAATCACCATTCACAAAAGCCAGGGACTTACCTTTGAAAAAGCGGTTATCGATGCCCGTTTGTCGTTTGCACACGGACAGGTTTATGTAGCCTTAAGCAGGTGTAAAACATTGGAAGGATTGGTGTTGAGCACGCCTATTGCCTCGCAAAGTGTGAAGAGCGATAATACGGTAGTTCAATTTACCTCTCAGGTTGAAAAAAACCAGCCGGGCGAGGCAGAATTGATTCAATCGAGAAAACAATATCAATTACAACTAGTGACCGAACTTTTTGATTTTAAGCCATTATTCCGATATATTCAATACTTGCTCAAATCATGGAACGAAGAAGCCATGCATTTGCAAGGCAATTTGGGCAGTAATTTTCAAAAGGAATTGGTCGCGATTCAAACCGAAATGATACAGGTGGCCGATAAATTTCAATCTCCACTCGCTCAAATGATGGTTCATGATCCCAATGCCGAGAAGAACCAGCAGTTGCAGGAGCGTGTACGAAATGGCAGCAATTATTTTGCCGAGAAATTGAAGGTTCATGTTGAGGATGTTCTTTTAGAATCGGCCTTTCAAACCGATAATAAAGCGATACGTAAAACCATTGCTGATGCGCTTGATAAAATTGAAAAGGAAGCTGGAATTAAAAAAGCATGCCTTGAAACTGTAAAAAGTGGCTTCACAATTAAAAGCTACCTCGAAACGAAGTCGAAAGCATCGATTGAAAAGCCCGAGTTTGTGAAGTCGAAGCCGTCGTTTGCAAGCCTTTCTACAATGAATCATCCCGAATTCTATATGCAAATGCTTTCGTGGCGTAAAGGAAAGGCCGAAGAACTCAATGTTGAAATTGCCCGCATCATTTCACAAAATACATTGTTGGAAATCGCTCAAACACTTCCGGCAACAGTTACTGAACTGAAAGCTGTTAAAGGGATGGGAGGCAAAAAAATGACCCAATTTGGTAGGGCGATTTTGAAATTGGTTATTGCCTGCCGGCGCGAAAAGGGGATGGATCTGCCCATCGAAGCAGAAAAAGAGGTAAAAAAAGCAGGAATGACCACCCAACAGCAGAGTTTTGAACTGTTTAAAAATGGAAAAACGGTTGCAGAAATCGCTAAGGAAAGAGGATTTGCTATTTCAACCATTGAGGGGCATTTGGCTTATTTTGTTCAGAATGGCGAGCTTGATGTTGAACGACTGGTTGACCCCGATCGGATTGCAGCCATTTCGAAATTCTTTCAGGAACACGATACAAAATCACTCAGCGAAGCCCGAACTGCATTGGGCGAAGACTACAGCTATGGTGAAATAAGGTTGGTGGCTTCATCGTTGGGGCAATTTTCCAAAGATTAGTATTTTAAATCATTTCGGTTCAACATCCTTTTTTTGCCAATCTGCAACCTTAAAATCCCACTCAGCACCTTTCATTTTTAGAAAGACTATTGGTGATGCAACTTTGTGTCATAATCTTAAAACAATAGCCATGAATACACAAAATCTTAAAAAAAGCATTCTGCTTATTTGCGCGTTAGCGCTCTCCATTTTCTTTATTACCGATATGGTTTCAGCCAAAGGAAATGAAATTGAAAAGCTATTAGCCGAAGGAAAGCTCCCTTCAGGTTTAAAACTGAAAGACAGTGAGATTCAAAAATTTCGGGTAACAACCGATTATTTTAACAAAGACATTTTTGGAAATTTTTTCAACAAACAACGTTACGAGGGGACGTATTCAAGGGGTTATACCGATGGAAAGGTAAAATGGAACAATGTAACGGTTGCCACATCAAACGAAGAAAAGGCCGATTTTCCGGTTGGAAAACCGCTGACCTTTATGGAGAATTTCAATTATACCGTTTCTGCTGAAATGATGAAGGCCGAATCGTTTCCAAACTTTCCGCCAACCGAAGTAGATGCAAAGAACCTGGTTTGGGACATGATGGCTTTCGAAGGGTTTGCCTGGTTGTATTTCGATTCGCTCAAACTGAACAGAACCTTTGCTGCCTCTGCGTTCAATGGAAAAATCCCAATGGAAGGTGTTGGAACGTTCGAAAACAAAAACATTTTATTGACATGGAACGGAGTAACAATCAAAAATGGTGAAACCTGTGTGGTTATTGAGTTTCTGGCAATGGACAACCCACTTGATTTAAGTGTCGATACCGAATATTTTAAACTGGTTGCAAAAGGCCGCAGCCATTACTGGGGTACAGTTTTGGTTTCGTTGTCCGACAAGCAAATAGAACAAGCAATTCTTCACGAAGATGTGATCCTCGACATGGTAATGCCCGATGGGAAAAAACAACTCGCCAATACAACCCGCTTGCTCACCGTTGAAAAACTGAAATAATTCAATAATTTGAAAATTCGGCAATGTGATAATCAAATATTTTTAAATGCAGAACTTCAATTTTACAATTAAAAATTGACGAATTATAACATTAACAAATTAAGGTATGAAAACATTTATAAACATCATGAAAACACTGGGTTTTGTCGCTGCCTATTTTATAATTTCGGCACTAGTTGGGGTACTTCTGCCTGCAAAAATAGAAGTAAAACCCGGTGAAATAGCAATGGGCGCTTTTATGCTTCACCTGCTTGTCAACTCGTTCTTTGTTATTTACCTCTTAAACCGCCTGTCGTTAAAAGGTTTTTGTTTGATAATCGTTACTGCACTTACGGTTTACGGGATCCAGATTTTTATGACTCAAATTGAAACCTGGATTTTCATCGATGCCTTCCCTGCAATAACTCCGGCAGTACTGACCAATATCTTTGTAACCAACCTGATTCAGATTGTTGTTGCCACCATTGTGGGATATTTTTTGTGGAAACCCAGGAAGAGTTCAGCTCTCGAAGCAAAAATTACGATAAATGTTGCTGGAAAGTACTGGAAACTGGTTGTTCTTTCGGTTTTATATATGATTCTCTATTTCACTTTCGGATATATCATAGCCTGGCAGGTTGATGTGTTGAGAGAGTTCTACCACACGAGTGTGACAAATGTAAGTAATGCTCAACTTGCATTTATTCAAATTGGGCGTGGGGCGCTTTGGGTACTGTTTTGTATGCCTGCAATTCTTTACTTGAAAGGTCGTCGAATCGAAAAGGTGATCATTGTTGCATTGATGATGGCAATCTTGCCAACCATTTTGTTATTGATGCCCAACCCGTTTATGCCTCAGTCCATCAGAATGGCTCATTTTGTCGAAGTTTTCTTGTCGAACGGAATTTTTGGAGCCAGTATCGCTTTGTTGATGACCACGAAAAACCAGAATATCTAAAAAAATAATACTTTTAACTCACCGGGAGCCAAAGAACAATGTTTCCACAAAACAAAATCAATATGAACAAAAGAAAACTCATCGACTTTTTCCTTCCTTTTCCCTGGAATATTCATGCAAGGATACTGTTCTTCTGTTTGTTTGGATCCATCGTTTTTGTGATGATTTTTGGCCACGAAAATTTACTTCAGTCGTTCATCGGAGGTACTTCAATCATGATACTTGATGCTGAAATCATTTACTGGATATCGAGGTCGTTGTTCAATTCAACCAAAATAGGCTCACCCCGCGATGTGACTTTTCAGATCATCTGGCGGGTAGTGGTTTTCTTTCTGATGATTGTTGTTGTTGGTACTATCGTTGCATCCACTGTCATTCTGCTGCTTAATTTGAAGATGGGTAATGAATTGTCGTTGGCTATACAGAACATTATCAGGTTTGAGATCAAAGGGATCATGGGTTCTTTAATCGTTGGTGCCCTCATTGCAACACTGGCTTTCTTTTTTATGATCTGGCAGGAGGCCATGAAAAGCGCATTCAAAGCCCGTGAACAAATGCTTATCTACCAAAGCGAAACATTAAAGAACCAGATAAATCCCCATTTCCTTTTCAATAGTTTGAATACTCTTTCGTCGCTTATCCCAACCAATCCCGAAAAGGCAGAAACCTTTACCCAAAAGCTTTCAGTGATTTATCGCTATATTCTCGAAAACAGTGAGGCCGAAACCGTACCACTTGAGCAGGAGATCGATTTTGTGAACGATTACTATTTTCTTCAAAAGATCAGGGATGAAGAAAAGATTGAATTGATTATCAAAATTGAAAACAAAAATTGCCGAATTTTGCCTGTTTCCCTACAATTACTGGTTGAAAATGCATTCAAGCACAACACTGCAACGAAGGAAAAGCCACTGCGGGTGATTATTGAACAAAAAGGCGATTGGATTGAAGTGCGCAACAATTTTCAGCCGAAAAAGCAATTAGGAACTTCATCGGGTGTTGGGTTGAAAAACCTTGAAGAAAGGGTCAAAATGCAAACCGGGAAAAAATTGGAGATTGAAAAAAGCGATCAGAAATTTGTTGTGAGAATGCCATTAATTTGCACAAAATGACCAAAGTTTTGATTATTGAAGATGAACGTCTGGCGGCGGAAAAGCTGGAGCGGATGGTTGCCAAATTGAGGCCCGAATGGATGGTGCTTGGCTCCATCGAAACGGTTGAACATGCTGTAAAATGGTTAACTTCGAATCCTGCTCCTGATCTGATCTTGATGGATATTCAGCTTGCCGACGGTATCAGTTTCGAGATTTTTGAACAGGCGGATGTGACTTCACCTGTGGTTTTTACTACGGCTTACGACGAATATGCGATACGTGCGTTTAAGGTCAATAGCATTGATTACTTGCTGAAACCCATTGATCCCGATGCACTGGAATCAGCATTGAAAAAGTTTGAACGACTAAACTTTGCGCTGGCTTTCGACAGGATAAAAATAGAGGCCGTTAAGCAACAAATGACTAATAACTACAAAAGCAGGTTTCTTGTTAAAATAGGAATGAACATGTTATCAGTACTGACGAAAGATGTTGAACTCTTTTTCATCAGTGAACGTTCAGTGTTCATTCGTACCTTTCAAGGCAAAACTTACGACGTCGATTATTCACTCGATCAACTTCAACAACTTGTTGACCCCAACTTGTTTTTCAGAATCAACCGAAATTTTATGATCAATATTGACGCTGTATCAAAGCTGGTTAGCTACTCTTCAAGCCGCTTGAAAATTTTATTGTTCTCGGGTTTAAATACGGATGACCTCATCGTTAGCCGTGATAAAGTTTCTGATTTTAAAAAGTGGATGGACAGGTAACAGGGGTGAGTTGTTAAGCAATTTAGTAATCGATAGAAAGAGTTTTACAACACCATTTTTGCAACTGGTCGGTTTTTTATGGTGAACAATCAATTCACTTCATGAGTTCCGTCGGGAAGAAACTTTACTTTTGGCTGGACTTTGGTGCTGTCAAACAGATCATAACTTTTTTTGAGGTCAGACCACAAACTGATTTTATCCTTGTCTTTGCTGTATTTAGATGTTAATTCAGAATATTTTTTATCGTTCAGATGGGCAGGGAATATAGTTAGGCCGATCTCTTCCTGACCGCTGTTGTATGCCTCAACACAATAAATAAACAGTTCCTTGATCCGGTCATCGGTCATTGCAAGGCATCCCGATGAGATGCAATCACCATGAATGTATATTTCATTTCCCAGATGGCCTCGAACACCCCTGATGCTGTCAGACGCATTCGGATAGTTAATTTCCATCGACAAATAGTATCTGCTGTATGGATTCAGATCGGAGATGCGATAAAATCCTTCCGGAACCTGTAAATCGTGGCTGCGCCTTTTTGGCCCAACATAGCCCGAGAGTTCACAGATGGGGAATTCCTTGACAAGCATAAAAACAGAGTCCGAAGTATTCTTTGCCCATAACTCCATTTTTTTTTCGGTTTTGAAAACACGGAGATATATTCTCATACTATCGCATGAAATTGAATGCTCTGCAAGCACTTTGTCAACAGCTTTCTCTTTTTCAGCATAAGCTTGTCTAACTCGGGTATATGACATCGGCACTTTCGTGAATGTAGGAAAAGTCGCACCTGAAAACAGGATGAATAGGGGGAAGAGGATTATTAAAAGTCTCATGAATACATCTAAAAAAATTGAACAGGCAAAAATAGTAGAAAACACTCAAAATACTAGTTCACTCCATATCTTTCTTTCCTCTTTCTATCGTCTGTATTGCAAGTCAATCATCTCCGACTTTATTTGACAGTTAGCTGGTGATAAAGTTTCCGATTTTAAAAGGTGGATGGATCGGTAAATATTGGCCAAACATTTTTGCCGGGACGTTTTTCCATGCGAAAAAGGTCGAAACAATTCTGCCGGATCAAAACGTGACGCGTTTTCGTCAAAACATTTCTGCCGGAGCAAAACGTGTCGCGTTTTCGTCAAAACAATTTTGCCGGAGGTTTTTCGCGTGCGATTAAGGTCAAAACATTTCTGCCGAACCCAAACATGAACCGTTTAAGCTGAAACAATTCTTCATCTCGAAAATAGAACTTAAATTAGCAGCCTGATTATTTGAAACATTCATGGACAAGAAACTTTATATCGAAACCTACGGGTGCCAGATGAATGTGGCCGACAGCGAAGTTGTTGCCGCGGTGATGGCCGAAAGGGGATATGCGATGACTACCGACCAGCACGAGGCGGATGCCATTTTTATCAATACCTGCTCGGTGCGCGATAATGCCGAACAACGTATTTGGGGAAGGTTGCGGCTTTTCAATTCATACAAAAGAAAGCGAAAGAATCTGATTATTGGGATGATTGGCTGCATGGCCGAAAGGTTGGCCGACGAACTGCTCGAAAAGAAGGTTGTCGATTTGGTTGCCGGACCCGATGCTTACCGCGATTTGCCATTCCTAATCGATAAGGTAAATGAAGGCGAAGCTGCAATCAACGTGGAACTGACCATCGATGAAACGTACGACAGCCTGGTGCCAAAGCGCCTCGAAGCCGGTTCAATTTCAGGTTTTGTATCCATTACCCGCGGTTGTAATAATTTCTGCACCTATTGCATTGTACCTTATACCCGTGGACGGGAACGCAGCCGCGATCCACACGACATCCTCAACGAAGTGGCCGACCTTGCTGCAAACGGATACAAGGAGGTAACCCTTCTCGGTCAAAATGTAAACTCTTTTAAATGGTTACCCGAAGGCGAAACAAAACCAGTTCGTTTTCCCGATTTGTTGAAAATGGTTGCTGTCAGTCAGCCTGGTATGAGGGTTCGTTTTACGACATCTCACCCCAAAGATTTGACCGATAAACTGCTCAAAACAATGGTTTCATTGCCCAATATTTGTCATCATATCCATCTGCCGTTTCAGTCGGGCAGTTCCCGCATATTGAAGCTGATGAACCGAAAGTACGACCGGGAGTGGTATCTGAAACGCATTGAATCCATTCGGGAGATTATTCCCGAATGTGGTTTAAGCACCGATGTTTTTAGTGGCTTTTGTACCGAAACAGAAGAAGATCTTCAGGAGACCCTTTCGTTGATGGAACTGGTAAAATTCGACAGCGCTTTCATGTTTAAATACTCGGAACGTCCAGGAACTTACTCTGCAAAACATATAAAAGACGATGTACCCGAAGAGGTTAAATCTGACCGGTTAACACGTATTATTGAATTGCAGAACCGGATTTCACTTGAAGGTAATAAAAGGGATATTGGCAAAACTTTCGAGGTACTGGTTGAAGGCACTTCCAAAAAATCGAAAGAGGAGTTGGTCGGAAGAACATCTCAAAACAAAGTGGTGGTTTTCCCTGCACTGAACTATAAAAAAGGTGATCTGGTTGAGGTGAGAATTGAACGTTGTACCCAAACGGTACTGATTGGAAAGGCTGTTTAAAAGATACTCGATACTGGTATCTGGATGTGCGATCCTAGAGTCGAAAACCTACTACCCGAACTCAGTTTTTGCAGGAAGCTTCGCACTTGTCATCGAGCATCTAGCATCGAGTATCAATATTTTGGAATTTGTTTTTTGTTATTTGGAATTTTATTTGAGTTATGAGCAAACTAGTAGAAGAATTTAACGCCTACCGTTCGCGTATGAACGAGAAAATACTTGCTTCAGATAATAAAGTGATGAAGCGGATTTACAGTGTCGATACCCTGACTTATCAGGAAGGGGCGCTCAGTACAAAGGTAAAAGAGATGCTTGGGTTGGTTTCATCGATGGTTTTGCGTTGCGACGACTGTGTGAAGTATCACTTGGAGAAATGCTACGAACAAGGCGTTACAACCGACGAAATCTTCGAGGTGTTTGCTGTTGCCAATGTTGTTGGAGGCACCATTGTGATACCGCATACCCGTAGGGCTTTGGAATATTGGGAGGAACTAAATTCAGAAACTGAAAGACTGAAAGACTGAAAGACTGAAAAACTGCCTGCCCTCCTTAGCTTTAGCGAAGTTGGAAATGAACTGAAAGACTGAAATGTTAAAGGGACTAATTGTAAATGACCCAACGAAAAAAAAACTACTTTTCCAGTACACTTTTTATATCGAATTCTGTAAATGGTCCTTTTGATGCAGGTACTTTATTAATACTGACATGTAATCTGTGCGCAGCCGGTTCAAAAATAACACATTGCAGGTTGCGTCCTCTCTTTCTTCGCGCAATATGCATGGCTTTTTTCACATCATCAACAGTGAGTTTTCCATAATTCTTTTGTGTAACCGACATCAGGTTCGTAAAACGGTTACAGGGTTCATGTTTTTCATACAGATCGGGACTCGTAAAATAATTGGTAGCAGCCAGGATTCCTTCTTCTCCTGACCTGATCGCACTTTGCGTATGGCTTAGTTCTGTTACAAAGGCCTCGTTGCTATCGGCGCACATCACATTAATGTTGATCATGTGGGTTTGTTGCGAAAGGAACTCTGCCATCTCACCTGCTGAATTCATTTTTTCTCCTCCAAGTTGCATGAGAAGTTGAATTGGTAATCCATTGAGATTGCTAGAGTGGTCTTTGCCATTATAAACCAGCATGTTTCCGTAGCTTAAACCCGATTCATTCATCCCGGTAAAGGTTCCCAACAGGCCAAGAAAGGTTACTGAAAAAGTTGCTAGTCCTTCACTGGGATGCTTTACAACGATTAACCCCACTGCCTTATTGATTTTTTTGAAAATGTAGTCTGCATTTCTTCCCATGATCAGATTCCCGTCAGGAGTAGCCTTGCCCCAGACAGCCAGTGTGCTGCAGTCGGCCTTGGTTGCCATGTTTAGCGCCAATAATATGGAATAATCAACACCGGAGCCAGCAGACATTCCTTTGAGCTCAAGTTTTAACTTTTCAGGAAGGTTTTTCTCCGCTACTTTACCATTCTCAATGTATTCATCAATTTTCTTTTGAGGGAAAAGTTCGTGGGTAAGTTCAACCAGTGAATTCAGCTGCTTCTTTAGTATCGTTCCATACTGCAAACCCATTTCATAAGGGGAACCATAGAGATGGATCATCGGAATAGATTGTATGTATTCAAGCCGGGGAGTCCCTTTTTCAACCGATAAAAAGTTGTCTTTTTGCAAAGAGACGATATCCTGAAAAGCTGTATAGATTTTACATTGTGAGAATGCAAACGCGAATAATATTCCAACAAAAATCAATTTCAGAGGAATAAAAGATGTTTTAATTATACGGTTCATAACATGCGGTTTGACTGTAAATTAAGATTCTTTTTTTCAAAAAAACAAAATTATTTTTATTGTTCGTCTTGTCAGATCGTATCTAAGAAAAAAGCCCTGCTTTTTATTCAAAAACAGGGCTTTTAATATGATTAGACGGTGCTGTTTATTCTGTAATGATTTCTTTCATCGATTCCATCGCTTCGCGGAGTTCAGCTCCTATTAATTCGACAGCGTGAAAGCGAATAGCGTCGTTAACGGCGATCAGCTCTAAATTATCGATATGTCCGTCTTTCCCTTCGTTGAAGTTTTTTCCAATGACGTTGGTTTCTATTTTACTCATGAAATCGGCCAGTAAAGGTTGACAAGCATGATCGAACAGATAACATCCGTATTCCGCAGTATCTGAAATTACACGGTTCATTTCAAACAATTTTTTGCGGGCAATAGTGTTGGCAATCAGTGGGGTTTCGTGAAGTGATTCATAGTAAGCCGATTCTTCCTTGATTCCGGTTTCAGTCATCACTTCGAATGCCAGTTCTACACCTGCTTTGATGAATGCAACCATTAAGGTGCCGTTATCAAAATATTCCTGTTCTGAGATTTTCTTTTCGGTTGCAGGGGTTTTTTCAAACATGGTTTCGCCTGTTGCTGCTCTCCATCCCAATAACTGTTTGTCGCCGTCAGCCCAATCTTTCATCATGGTCGAAGAGAAAGTCCCACTCATGATGTTGTCCATGTGTTTTTCATACAATGGGCGCATAATTTCTTTTAATTCTTCGGCTAATTTGAAAGCTTCAATTTTTGCAGGGTTGCTCAACCTGTCCATCATGTGGGTGATACCGCCCAACTTCAAGGCTTCGGTTACAGTTTCCCAGCCATACTGTACCAATTTGGCTGCATATCCGGCATCGATGCCTTTTTCAATCATTTTGTTGAAGCAAAGAATGGAGCCACTTTGCAATACACCGCAAAGGATGGTCTGCTCACCCATGAGGTCAGATTTTACCTCGGCTACGAACGATGAATGGAGCACACCTGCTTTATTTCCACCGGTAGCAACACAATAGGCTTTAGCAATTTCCAGGCCGTCGCCGTTGGGATCGTTCTCGCGGTGAACAGCAATCAATGTTGGAACACCAAAACCACGCAGGTATTCTGCACGTACTTCCGACGCGGGAGATTTCGGGGCAACCATGATAACCGTAAGGTCTGGACGAATTTGAATTCCTTCTTCAACAATGTTGAAACCATGTGAGTATGAAAGACAAGCTCCTTTTTTCATCAGGGGCATAGCTGCATTGACAACCGGTGTGTGATATTTATCGGGAGTCAGGTTTAGAACCAGGTCGGCGGTTGGTATCATTTCTTCAAATGTGCCAACTTTGAATCCGTTTTCGGTTACATTGATATATGAGATGTGCTTTTCGTCGATTTCGATTTTACGAAGGGCATACGAGATATCCAAACCGCTGTCGCGCATGTTTAGCCCTTGTGCCAGACCTTGAGCTCCACAGCCCAGGATGACGACTTTTTTACCAATCAGTTTTTGAACACCGCTGGCGAATTCCGAATCGTCCATGAATTCGCATTTACCCAATTGCTCCAATTGGATACGTAAAGGAATTGAATTGAAATAATTTGCCATTTTGATTATTTTTTAATGAAATATTTTGTTTCGAATAAGAAAGGGTTTTGAATAAAAAACCGATTTTTAAGAATACAAAGCAATGAAATATTTGGATTATTTTTGAGTAAAAAAACATTTATTTTAGGTACATTTCAATGATTGTATATTTTTAACTCTTTTTTTTCAAAATCAATTGAACTAAATCACAATAATTTATAATGTCAATATTGCGTTTTGTGGAATGGTTTATTTAATGGATTCATTCCGATAGGCGAGGGGAAGTACTCCTGTTTCCCTTTTGAAAAATTTGGTAAAATACGATTGATCGGCAAAGTTCATCTGGTTCGAAATTTCAGATACCCCCAAATTGGTGTGAACCAACAAACGTTTAATCTCTAACAACTGTTTCGATTTAATGATTTCGATTGAAGTTTTTCCTGTAAGATGTTTTAGTGTTTGGGTCAGATGATTTGGAGTAACGGCCAGCATTCCGGCATATTCGTTGACCGTGAGGTTCAGCAAAAATTTATCTTCGAGCAACTGATAAAACCGTTTAACCAGTAAATGTCCTTTCCCTTTAACCAATAATCCATCGTCGGTTGGATACAGTTTGGCACAAAAAGTCAGGATTAAATCAAGAATTGAACGCAAAAGTTCGGGTGATTGGGTTTCTTTGTTGAATACCTCTTTTACCCCCCGAATGAAAAGGTTTTCAAGAAACGATACATCAGCTTGATTGCTAAAAAATAGCGGAGGGTTATTTTGCCTGATGGTATAGAAAAACGGAAATTCGATAATCCGGTTTGGATTAGAACGATCAATCTGGTAAAAGTCGGCAGTAAAAATGTAAATAAATCCTTCAATATCATGTGAAAGTTCAAGTTTGTGGGCTTGCCCGGGCGACAGGAAAAACACACAGGGAGGTTTTATTTCGTATTTGTTGCTGTCGATCACATGAAATCCCGATCCCTTTAAAAGATAGAGTACCTCAAAAAAGTCGTGGCGATGTGGATACATCACCTGGAAATGGCGTTTGGCATCAAAAACCTCGACCTGAAACTGCTGGCTTTTCCGTTCAGGCGAACTGAACGATTGTAAACTATATACGGGTATTTGGTTGCTCTTTTCCATCATTCCAAAAATACGAAAGATTTGTTTTTATCCGATAGACTGTGTAATTGAAAAAGGGAAACGAATCATTGAATATAAAAACATAATTGCTTAATTGTAGAATATTTTGTAAAATTGCCTGTCCTTTTTGAGTCAAGATGAAACCATTGCACTTTGTATCCCTTTATAGAATGTGTGTTTGCATATCCGACAAAGTAGTTCAGCCATTGCCATTAGTTCCAATAATGTTTGATAGAAAACAAATATTTTGGTTGAAGGTTATTTTCTTTTCATCGTACTTCCATCTTTCCAATTCAAAAAGGAGATAATTGTAATATAGAAAACTGCCACAAGAATCCCCAAATGAAACGACTAAAGCCAATTATAATAATCTCAACCATTTCCCTGATAATTATTGCAATATTCTTTTGGCATGTAAATGATAACAAATCGCTTCTGAATAAAAGGGAGGGGACTGATGAAAACAAGGTTAATGACTTTATCAAACTGGCAGACTCTCTTGTCACATGTAAACCTGATTCTTCACTTTATTATTACAAGGTGTCAATTTCACAGCTTCAGAAGGACGAGATTGGTAAAGACCAATTGCACCTTTTATCCGCTTCATACGCGGGATTAGCATATACTTACTCTGAAATGGGCGATTATGATCTTGCCTTGGAAAACGATTCAATTGCCCTGAAAATTGCCATTCAAACCGATGATAAACCCATAAAAGCAAAAGCCTTTTTAGGTAAGGGATTGACATTGTTTCGGCTGGGCGATTATGCGAATTCCCTTGATTGTTATAGCCAGTCAATGGAGTTGGCAGTAGAAATTAAAGATTCCGTTATTCAGGCAAAAATCTGTTCAAATCGGGCAATGGTTTACTTTTACCAAGGCGAAATTCAAAAAGCAATTGAATTGTTTTCGGTAGCGCTTGAAATAGGTCTTCAAATCAAAAACGAAACATTGGTTGCCAGCAATTATATGAATTTGGGAACCGTTTATAGCAATCAGTCTGAAAACACAAAAGCTTCGAAAAACTTTGAAATAGCTCTTGAGAAGTATAAAAAACTAAATGACAAAAATGGTGAGCTAACTTGCTACCAGCAATTGGGGAATATTTGTTACGATCTTTCGGAATATGCAAAAGCAATTGAATATTACCAGTTAACGGTTGAAATGGCTCAACAAATGAACGATAAATCAATGATTGCCAAAGGATATCACAA
>Ga0209373_10002212_pt1 | contig 20078 bp, 18 predicted proteins | sample Higcelweek5metaG_FD_187173 | JGI IMG/M metagenome (GOLD analysis project Ga0209373, IMG submission 187173) | Freshwater pond sediment microbial communities from the University of Edinburgh, under environmental carbon perturbations - High... | ecosystem: Environmental > Aquatic > Freshwater >... | reverse complement strand
ATGCTGGATACGAGAGCAGAAAAACCTTTACAAATGGATTTTGCATTTGATTTAACAGAACATAGTTCTGACATACCAGAAGAGTTTGGAATAGAGCTTAATCAAGAAGAATATGATACAACAGAAAATGCAGGGACGTCACAAGAGGATATTGTTTTATATTTACCAGAGTTTATCATTGGCAATTGGCTTAGTGATTCTTATAATGATGGTAGCTATTTGAATATGAATTTTAACGAAGATATGACAATCGATGTAATTGGCGCATATAAGGGAAAAGCAAGTGATTCTATTAATACTTGGAATACGGGAGAATGGTATAAGGATGATCCAACACAATGGTCATATAGTATTGACGGTGATACCATAAATTTATATAGTGAAGAAGGAGACTTTTTTTCGGCATGGACGGTAGTATTTGAGCTTGATGAGGAAGAGATAATGACAGTTACGGATGAATATGGATCTTCAATTATTTACCGTAAAATCTTGCGATGATACAGTTGTTTTTAATAAGCATATGTTTAGCTTAAGTTTATATCCAAAAAAAAGATTGACTTTTTTTATAAAGTACATTATTCTTAATAAAATGATAAACCGATGAGCAAGAGAAGTAACCTTTTGAAACATTTACAGAGAGTTGTATAGGGTGTGATTACAACAATGGGAAAAGAGATGAATGGACTTGTGAGGGCGAACCGAAACTATGAGGAGTAGGGGAGACGTAGACTGAACGTTAAAGCAGTACATGTATGTTTGTACATGAGTAAAGCGCATCCATTTGGATGAAGTTAGGTGGCACCGCAGAAGATAATATCTCCTGTCCTATTATTTTATAGGACAGGAGTTTTTTGTTTTAATTGAATATAGTTTAAACTAATGATTGAGAAGAGTACATATTTGGTAAGTATTACAGAAAGCTGCATTTGATGAGAAGTAGCATACAGACATATATGGAATGGACTCATGAAGGAGGGAGTAAAGGTTTTTACCTAGTAATGCCCGACGGGTTTTCCACCCGTTATCAAGGAAAGCACATGACAGTGTGTGAGAGAGTGGATGCAATGCATCAATTTAGGTGGTACCGCGAGCAATGAAATTTTAGCCCGTCCTTATGAAAATAAGGATGGGTTTTTTTATTTCAAAAAAATATAAGAAGAAAGAAGGGGATATGATGTATCAGTCAACAATACAAGAAGTGAAAGAAATGGCAAGGACTTATCACAGCGTACCAATCGTAAAGGAAATGCTTTCAGATGTAATCACACCAATCCAATTGCTAAAAAAGCTGAAAAAGGTTAGTAAATTCTGTTATTTATTGGAAAGTGTAGAAAAACAAGAGCACTGGGGTAGATATACTTTTTTAGGCTATGATCCTATTCTTAGTATTACAGCGAAAGATAATACAGTTATCATTAAAGATTTAGAAAATAATACAGTGAAACAATATGAGAATAGATTACCACAACAGCTGATCAGAGAGATTATGGAACAATACAAAAGCCCAAAGATTGTGGAACTTCCAGTTTTCACAGGTGGGCTGGTAGGCTATTTCTCTTATGACTTTATCAAGTATAGTGAACCAAAGCTTAAACTAGACGCATTTGATGAAGAAGAGTTTAAAGATGTAGATTTAATGCTATTTGATAAGGTAATTGCTTTTGATAATCTAAAGCAGAAAATATTATTAATTGCTAATGTAAAAACAGATGATGTAGATAAAAATTTTGAAAAAGCATCTGAAATGCTGCAGGAAATGAAAAAAATTATTCTTTATGGTGAAGATGCCATTATACCACAGGCAAAAATCGAGAGTGAGTTTATACCATTATTTGAGAAAGAAAAATTTATGAATATGGTTGAAACTGCAAAAAAACATATATACGAGGGGGATATTTTTCAAGTAGTGCTTTCAAATAGACTTAAAGCTGATATGCAAGGTAGCTTGTTTAATATGTATAGAGAGCTTCGTACACTAAATCCTTCTCCTTATATGTTTTACTTTAGTGGAGATGATTTAGAGGCAGCTGGAGCTTCTCCAGAAACACTTGTCAAATTAGAAAATGGGGTACTGCATACTTTCCCGCTTGCAGGCACCAGACCAAGAGGTCGGGATGAAGCAGAAGATAAAGCACTTGAAGAAGAATTGCTAAATGACGAGAAAGAGTGCGCTGAGCACAATATGCTAGTAGATTTAGGAAGAAATGACTTAGGAAAAATCAGCAAGTTTGGAAGCGTATCCGTAGAAAAATATATGGAAGTAGAAAAATTTTCTCATGTTATGCATATAGGATCTACCGTTAGAGGAGAAATCAGAGAAGGCTTGGATGCCATGGATGCGATTGCAGCAGTTCTTCCAGCAGGAACTTTGTCAGGTGCGCCGAAGTTCAGAGCTTGTGAAATTATTAATGAATTAGAAAATAATAAAAGAGGTATTTACGGAGGCGCAATAGGATATCTTGATTTTACTGGAAACATGGATACCTGTATCGGAATCAGAATTGCTTATAAGAAAAATGGAAAAGTATTTATACGTTCTGGGGCGGGTATTGTTGCAGACAGCGTACCAGAAAAAGAATATGAAGAATGTATTAATAAAGCGAAAGCGATTATGAAAGCTTTAACAATGGAAAAGGAGGTGGAATAGATGGTTTTACTTGTTGATAATTATGATAGTTTTTCTTATAACTTAGTGCAGATGATTGGAGAAAAAGAAGCAGATATTAAAGTGATCAGAAATGATGAATACACCTGTGAAGAAATTGCAAAAATGAAGCCAAGTCATATTATTTTTTCACCAGGGCCTGGAAGGCCTGTAGATGCAGGAAGATGTGAAGAGATTATTCGATTTTTTAAAGAAAAGACGCCAATGCTAGGTGTTTGTCTAGGACACCAGGCGATTTGCGAAGTGTTTGGAGCAACAATCACTTATGCAAAAAAGCTTCAACATGGAAAGATGTCAATTGCAGAAATTGATACGAACAATAAGATTTTCAAAGGATTACCTGAGAAAATAGAGGTAGGAAGATATCATTCTCTTGCAGCAGATGAAAAAACCATTCCACAGTGTCTGAAGGTGATTGCCAGAAGTGCAGATGGTGAAATAATGGCAGTCAGGCATGAGAAATACGAAATATATGGATTACAGTTTCATCCAGAATCTATTTTAACAAAACACGGAAAAGAAATTATAGCAAATTTTATGGAAAAAGGAGAATGAAATTATGATTATTGAAGCGATTAAGAAATTAGCGAATAGGGAAGACCTCGATTATGAAACAGCAGCAACAGTAATGAATGAAATTATGAGCGAGGAAGCAACAGATGCACAGAAAAGTGCTTATCTGACTGCTATGTATATGAAGGGAGAAACAATTAATGAAATAACAGCCAGTGCAAGCAGTATGCGGAAGCATAGCCTAAAGCTCAAACATAATATGGAAGTGATTGATATTGTTGGAACAGGTGGAGACTGTGCGCATAGTATTAATATTTCGACGATTGCTGCATTGCTCGTAGCGGCAGCAGGTGTGAAAGTTGCAAAGCATGGAAATAGAGCAGCATCTAGCAAATGTGGAACAGCAGATGTATTAGAAGCTTTAGGTGTGAAGCTTACAATTGAACCAGAAAAAAGTTTGCAAGTATTAATAAAAACTAACTTTGCGTTTCTATTTGCACAAAAATACCATAGCGCAATGAAATTTGTTGGTGGAATTCGAAAAGAAATTAAAATCCCAACAATCTTTAATATTTTGGGACCACTAACAAATCCAGCTAGTGCCGAATTACAATTACTTGGTGTATATGAGGAGAGACTGGTGGAGCCTCTTGCAAAAGTATTGTCTAATCTGGGCGTCAGAAGAGGAATGGTTGTATATGGCCAGGATGGCTTGGATGAAATATCACTTAGTAGTGCGACAACGGTTTGCGAAATAGAAAATGGTACTTTTAAATCATATGAAATTACACCAGAGCAATATGGCTTTGTACGATGCAAAAAGGAAGAATTACTGGGTGGAACGCCTGAAGAAAATGCAAAACATACAATAGATATTCTATCAAATATACAGTTTGGAGCAAAAAGAGATGCCGTATTATTTAATGCAGGCGCGGCACTTCATATAGCAAAAGAGATTTCTATTGAAGAAGGAATCAGAATAGCAAAAGAAATGATTACATCTGGAAAAGCTATGAAAACGCTTGTACAAGTAATAGAGATGACAAATAAGGAGTAGAAAAATGATTTTAGATGAGATTGTAAAAAAGACAAAAGAAAGAGTAGAAGAAAACAAAAAAAATCTTTCACTTGAAAAACTAAGAGAAGAAGTACTGGCGATAAATCACAATAATGATGAGTATGTTTTTTTAAAAGCAATTAGAGATAAAGAAATCACTTTTATTTGTGAGGTAAAAAAAGCATCACCATCCAAAGGCATCATTGCAGATCCATTTCTTTATAAGGAGATTGCACTTGCATATGAAGCAGCTGGAGCAGGGGCCATATCAGTACTGACAGAACCATATTTTTTTAAGGGATGTGAACATTACCTGACAGAAATCAAACAAATAGTAAAGATACCAGTATTACGCAAGGACTTTATTGTAGATGAATATATGATTTATGAAGCAAAAAAAATCGGAGCAGATGCTATTTTGCTTATATGTGCAATCTTAGAAAAGAGTCAGCTAAAAGAGTATATAGAATTAGCAGAAGGTCTTGGTCTTTCAGTCCTGGTAGAAGTACATGATGAAAGCGAGATTCTTATGGCAATAGAAGCTGGCGCAAAGATAATAGGTGTAAACAACAGAGATCTAAGAGATTTTACAGTCGATATTCAAAATAGCATCCGTCTAAAAAAACTGGTATCACCAGATATTTTGTTTGTATCTGAAAGTGGGATAAAAACACATGATGATATAGAAATATTGAAAGAAAGTGGAATTAATGCAGTTTTGATTGGAGAAACATTAATGAAAAGCGACGACAAAAAAGCAATGCTAGGTGTTCTTATGGGTAAAGATAAAAGATGAGGTAGAAAATGAAAATTAAGATTTGTGGATTAAGCAGAATAGAAGACATATATGCCGCTAATATGACAATGCCTGACTACGTGGGATTCGTTTTTGCAGCGAGTAAACGCCGTATTTCCAGAGAAGATGCAAAAGAATACAAAAAACTTCTTTTGCCTGAGATAAATACAGTAGGTGTATTTGTGAATGAAGAAGTGAAAGAAATTGTAGCTATTTGTGAAGACAAAAGTATAGAGTATATACAGCTACATGGGAATGAAAGTAATCAATATATAAATGAACTGAAAGAACAAACAGGGCTACCCATTATCAAAGCCATACGCATCAAGTCGACTGAAAATCTCAAAGCTGCAGGAAATACAACGGCCGATTATGTTTTGTTTGATACTATGGTGGAGAATGCTTATGGCGGAACAGGAAAAAGCTTTCCTTGGGAAATTTTAAAAAATTATGAGAAACCATATTTTCTTGCAGGGGGAATAACGGTAGAAAATATTGAAGAGGCCAAGAATACGAATGCATATTGTTTAGATATCAGTAGTGGAGCTGAAACAGATGGAAAGAAAAATATCATAAAGATGGAAGAGCTGGTAAGGAGGGTACGGATATGATGTTTATTATTAATCAAGGCGTTAGCGATATGCAGGTGCAGTCATTCCGGGATGAGTTTGAAGAAATGGGATATAAGACCATATTTTGTCCAGGAACCGATATGATTGCAATCGGTCTGATTGGAAATACAAATGCGCTTGATGTTTGTCATATTGTTGAAACGCATGAAATAATCAGAAGTGGCACAAGAGTCTCAGAACCATATAAATTAGTGAATAGGCTGTTTCATCCAAATAATGAAAGTGTTATAGTGAATAAAGTGGTTTTTGGAGAAGGGCACTTTCAGGTTATTTCAGGTCCCTGTTCTGTAGAAAGCGAAGAGCAGATTATTGAAGTAGCACGTTCCATTAAAAAAAGTGGTGCAACAATATTAAGGGGTGGCGCGTATAAGCCAAGATCTTCCCCGTATTCGTTTCAGGGACTTCATGAGGAGGGCTTAAAATTGCTTTCACTTGCAAAGAAAGAAACGGGACTTCCACTTATTACAGAAATGACAAATATCAATCAATTAAAGTATTTTGATGATGTGGATATTATACAAATTGGTGCAAGAAATATGCAAAATTTTGATTTACTTAAGGAAGTCGGTCATTGCAGAAAGCCGATTCTATTGAAAAGAGGATTATATAATACGATTGATGAATTTTTGATGAGTGCAGAATATATAATGGCAGGAGGAAATGAAAATATTATATTTTGCGAGAGAGGAATTCGTACTATAGAAACTTTAACTAGAAACACATTAGATATTTCAGCAATTCCGCTTTTAAAAAAGAAATCATTTTTACCTGTTATTATTGATCCTAGTCATGCATCTGGAATAAGGTCTCTAGTTGCCCCATTGTCAAGAGCTGCCATTGCGGTAGGTGCAGATGGATTGATGATAGAAACACACAATAATCCTTCTAAGGCACTTTGTGACGGCGCACAGTCGTTGGATTTGGTTCAGTTCGATGAATTGATGAAGGATATAAAAAGGCGCATAGAATTTGAAGGAAAAGTAATTAGCAATTAAGCAGAGGAGAATAGACATGTCAAAAGGAAGATTTGGTGTTCACGGAGGGCAATATATACCTGAGACTCTCATGAATGCAGTAATTGAAGTTGAAAAAGCATACAAAAAATATAGAGACGATCCGGAATTCATAAAAGAATTTACACAATTATTAAATGAATATGCAGGCCGCCCAAGCCGCTTATACTATGCAGAGAGAATGTCAAAAGAACTGGGTGGTGCAAAGATTTACTTAAAGCGAGAGGATTTAAATCATACAGGATCACATAAAATCAATAATGTAATCGGTCAGATGCTATTAGCAAAAAGAATGGGAAAGACAAGGGTGATTGCAGAGACGGGTGCAGGACAACATGGAGTAGCAACAGCAACTGTTGCAGCTATGATGGGAATGGAATGTGAAATATTTATGGGTCGTGTGGATTGCGAAAGGCAGGCCTTAAATGTATACAGGATGAAATTATTAGGAGCAAAAGTAAATTCTGTAGATGCAGGGACTGCAACACTAAAAGATGCCGTATCAGAAACTTTTCGTAACTGGACATCCAGAATGGACGATACCCATTACGTACTGGGTTCTGTTATGGGACCATATCCTTTTCCAGAAATGATAAGAGACTTTCAATCTGTTATCAGCAGAGAAATAAAGGAACAATTATTAGAAAAAGAGGGAAAGCTTCCAGATGTCGTAATGGCATGTGTAGGAGGAGGCTCCAATGCAATTGGTGCTTTTTATCATTTTATTTCCGAGGAAAAAGTGCAATTAATTGGTTGTGAGGCAGCAGGAAGAGGAATTAATACTTTTGATACAGCAGCAACAATTAGCACAGGCAGACTTGGTATTTTTCATGGTATGAAATCATATTTCTGCCAGGATAAATATGGGCAAATAGCACCAGTATATTCTATTTCTGCAGGACTGGATTATCCGGGAATAGGGCCAGAACATGCCTATCTTCATGACACTGGGAGGGCAAAATATGTAGCAGTTACGGATGAAGAAGCCGTGAAAGCCTTTGAATATTTATCGAGAGTGGAAGGGATCATTCCTGCCATCGAAAGTGCACATGCTGTAGCACATGCTATTGCATTAGCACCGAGTATGAAAAAGGAACAAATAATTGTAGTCAACATTTCTGGAAGAGGGGATAAGGATTGTGCGGCGATTGCAAGATATAGAGGAGAAGAAATATATGAATAATATAGAAAAAGCATTTGATAATAAAAAAATATTGATACCATTTATAACCTGTGGAGATCCGTCACTTGAGATTACGGAACAGATTATATATGCAGCAGAAAGGGCTGGGGCTGGATTAATAGAACTGGGGATTCCTTTTTCAGACCCAACAGCAGAAGGACCAGTTATTCAGGCGGCAAGCATAAGAGCTTTAGAAAATGGGGTGACAACAGACAAAATTTTTGATATGGTAAGAAAGTGTACAAAAACAGTTAAGGTGCCATTATTATTTATGACATATGCAAATGTTGTATATTCATATGGTGCTGAGAAATTTATTGGTACATGTAAAGAAATTGGCATTGAAGGGCTGATTCTTCCTGATCTTCCTTTTGAAGAAAAAGAAGAGTTTCAAGAAATCTGTAAAAAATATGAAGTCGATTTGATTTCAATCATTGCACCGACTTCTCAAGATAGGATAGAAATGATTGCAAAGGAAGCAACGGGGTTTATTTATTGCATATCTTCTTTAGGCGTGACAGGTGTCAGAAGCAAAATAACGACAGATGTCGCAGCTATGGTAAAAGTGGTAAAAAAAGCAAAAGAGATTCCTTGTGCGGTAGGATTCGGAATATCGACGCCTGAACAGGCAAAAAAAATGGCGGCTGTTTCAGATGGAGTTATTGTTGGTTCTGCAATTGTACGAATATGCGCAGAATATGGGAAAGACTGTGTTCCATATATAGAGAAATATATGATTGATATGAAGAGAGCGATATCTGAATAAAAGTATAGTTTTTATTTTAACAGACGGAGGATTCATGACAGTAAAAATTTTCACCATGACACATAAAGCATTTGAAGCACCAAAAGATGATATGTACATTCCACTTCATGTAGGGCGTGCAACCGCACAGGAGCTGGGATATCTTAGTGATGCTACTGGAGATAATATTTCAACAAAAAACTGTTATTACAGCGAATTAACGGGAATATACTGGGTCTGGAAAAACTATCATGATGCTGATAATGTAGGTATTTGCCATTATAGACGGTATCTGCTGAATGAAAATGAGCAGATTCTTAATGAGGCAGAATGTATAACATTATTAAAAGAATATGATTTGATCACAACCAAAAAATTACTCCTAAATGTATCATATTATGAAGGTTATGCAGCAAACCATCATATAAAAGATTTAGAGGCAACGGGAAAAATAATAAAAGAAAAATATGCAGAATACTATGAGACATATGATAGAATAGTCCATAGTAAGTATACTTATTTTGGGAATATTATGATTACTTCAAAAGCATTATTTGATGAATACGCATCATGGCTGTTTGGCATTTTTTTTGAGGTGCAGAAAGAAATAGACATTGATTCTTATGATGATTATCATAAAAGAGTATTTGGCTTTATTTCAGAGATTTTACTATTAGTCTGGGTAACAGTAAAGAAACTAAAAGTCTATGAGTGTAAGGTCGGGATGTTTGGTGAGAAAAAAGAAACAGTTGAAATGAAGAATGAACTTGCTAATTTTTTTGCAAAGAAGGATATTGAAGGAGCAAAGAATTATTTTACAAAATATTTAGAAAAGAGACCAGATGTACTAATGGAGGCATCCGATGTGAATGGGGAACTTAAACTCGCAATGCAGGTAATTGCAAGTGCTGATGCAGAGTATAAGGCACATAGACGTAGCATATTGGATGAAAAGACAGATTTTAAGGAATTAGTGGACTGTTTTAAGAGACTAAATGAAGTCACAAAGTCTTATGAAAGCAATCCAGTTGCATATCATCATTTTATTAGGGATAATAAAATATCAGATGAGGCAGCACAGATTTCAAAAATGATTCAGTAATTAGTATGAAAAGGAATAATGTAAAATATTCAAATAACATAATTGCAAGGAGAAGAGTATGGAAAAGAATCAGAAAGTCAGCAATATCATTCAACACATGGAACAAGTCATAATTGGGAAGAGAGAGATATTGGAATTGTCTCTGATTACACTTCTTGGCGGAGGACACTTACTGTTGGAAGATGTTCCAGGTGTAGGAAAAACAACACTTGCTAAGACATTGGCGGTAACTACAGGGTGTGACTTTAGCCGAATTCAGTTTACGCCAGACACATTACCTTCGGATGTACTAGGTGTTACTATTTATAATATGCAAAAGGGTACCTTTGAATATGTGAAGGGTGCAGTTTTTGGTAATATTATACTGGCAGATGAGATAAATCGCACATCACCAAAGACACAGGCAAGCCTGCTGGAGGTTATGGAGGAAAAGCAGGTTACAGTGGATGGAGCGACACATCCTATGCAAAGGCCTTTTATGGTAATTGCTACCCAAAATCCTATTGACTATTTAGGGACCTATCATTTGCCAGAGGCACAACTTGACCGTTTCTTTATGAAATTGTCAGTTGGGTATCCATCATTTGAAGAAGAAAAGAAAATGACGGGATGTTATCTTCAGAATGAAAAATGGAAAGAGATAACAGCAATCACAGATGCATCAGAAATATGTCAAATGCAAAAAGAAGTCATGCAGATATTCGTGCATGAAGATGTGATTGATTATCTGATTAAAATTGTTGAAGGAACAAGGAAAAACGATTATGTATCTCTTGGCGCTAGTCCAAGAGCAACACTTGCTGTTATAAGGGGGGCGCAGGCTGTAGCATATTGTGAGGGTCGTGACTATGTGATTCCTGATGATATTATTAGATTATTAAAGCCAATGCTTTTACATAGGATGCTTTTATCACCAGAAGCAAATTTGAATCAAATGACAGTAGAAAAAGTTCTCGATATGGAGAAGGTTAAGGTAAGGGTTCCCATTCTTTAGTTTAAAGCAGAGGGGTCCTGATGGGAAGGAAATGTGAAAAGAAATAGACTTATTATGATTTTATTGATAGTAGGGATGGGAATCTATGCAAGCCGTTATGGCGGGCGTATTTCTTATACCCTTTTATATTTTGTCATACTACTTCCTATCCTATCATTTCTCTATACAGTGTATGTATACATACGGTTTAAATACTATCAGAAAACAGGAAACAGCAAGATTGTAAAAGAAGAACCGACAGCCTATTTTTTTAGAATTGGAAATGAAGATTTTTTAACATACTCCAATATTAAGGTTAATTTCTTTAGTGATAATTCCAAAATTCTAAATGCAGAAAGGAAAGAACAATATTTTCTGTTACCTGGGCAAAAAGAAACGATTGAAGCCGAACTTTGTTGTAAATATAGAGGAGAATATCATGTTGGGGCAAAGTCTTTTGAAATCACCGATTTTTTAAATCTTTATAGGATTACATTTCCTGTATTCTCAAAAATGCAAGTATCTGTTCTTCCCCGTGTAATGAAATGGGAGTATAGTGACTTTGTATTTGAAGACGAGGATGAGAAGGAACAGGATTCCTATAAGAACAAAGAAGAGGAGGCTGATGTTTTGGTAAGAGAATACCAGCATGGGGATACTCTAAAAAGAATCCAGTGGAAGACATCGGCCAAGCGCGGCAAGCTGTATACGCGCGAATATCGGAATATTACAAAACAAAGCATATGTGTGGTACTTGATTTAAGCGATATTTCTTTGCAGGAGGGAGAAGTACCAAATAAAGAAACAAAGCATTTAGGAAGGAAACTTATGATAGAAGATGCCTTAATTGAAAATGCATTATCCATCATAAATGACTGTGTGATAAAAAGTGTTCCTTGCGAAGTATGGTATCAACAGAAAACAATGAAGAAGAGACACATTCAAAATCGTAATCATTTTGAAGCTTTTTATGAGGTGTGTGCCACATTACAATTTGGTGAATCAGAATTGTTGGAACATGCAGTGATTTTCAACAAGATGGAGTATATTCATAACAAGCATATTATGTTTATAACGCATTATCTACGTAAAGAATTTTGTATTTTTTGCAAAAAATTAAAGAGTGCAGATAATCGAATCAGTATTATTCTTGTCACGGATTGTGTAGATGAAAAGCAGAGGGAGCTTATCAGATACATGAATGAAGAAAACATGAAAATACTCCTTATTGAAAAAATAAGAGAAAGGAGTATTTTGGATGATGAATAAAGAAAATGGAAAAGATATTTATATATTTGTCAGAAGAATTATTCCTGCATTTCTACTGACAGCTGCTATTCAAAGAATTTTTGAGAGTGAGATTGGTATCGGCACGTTATTTTTGATTGCAATCGTATCAATGCTGCTCATCACCATAATTGAAAAATCTGAGCATAAAATAAGACTATATAGTATTCTTGCAATCATCTGCATCATAGTGGTTTTATGTGCAGTTTTTCAAATTCGTGGTTATGTAGCAGGAACCTTTGAAATATATTTGAGTATAACACTTGCTTTTTGTGTGGCTGGTTTCCATGCAGAAGATTACTTTCGGATAAAAGTAATCATCATGATGGTCATGGGAGTGGCAATTTTATATGCGGGAACAACAGGAAAAGAAAATAGATTTATTGTGATACTAGCGGTACTATTCTATATTACGGATATGATTATTCAAATATGCCAGCGTCAGATGAAGGTCTGTACAATAGAGTATTACGGGAGTATGTTTTTGCTTCCAATAACGATTTTTTTAATTCTACTAGTATTACTATTACCATCTGGAAAGCAGCCTCTTGATTGGAGTGGTGTAAAAAGCTTTGTGCTGGAAGTGGTTGCGGATGTGTCGGAGCTTGGACAGAGGATATTTGCCGGGAAAAATGGGCACGGTGACAAAACTGATTTTTCGGTGGCGATGACGGGATACAATGATGAGAATAGTAATCTTATGGGAGGGATTTTAAAGAAATCCAATGAACCTATGATGCGAATACGAAAAGACACATCCATTATGGAACCGATTTACTTAACAGGCACGATCAGAAATAGTTATCTAAGTGACAGATGGATCACTGATTTAGGAGGTAAGGCAGATAATAACTCGAAATATCGATGGGATCTATATGAAAACTTGTATTATATGTATCAAGGAGGAATTATTCCGAATGAAAACGAAGCACTACTTAATGAAATAAAGTTTGAACTGATTTATCAAGATATCAATACGAAAAGCGCATTTCGTCCAGTAGGCTGTATTGATATGGGTAATGCGGTTCCACTCAATGAAATTTTGCAGGTAGGAGATAATCTTAAATTTAGGGAGATTGCAAAATACAAGACAGAGTATTCACTTAGCGCAATAGAAATAAATTTTAATAATGCAGCATTAGTAGCTTACCTAAAAGATAAAGAACCTTCGACGGTCGCAGAGGAAGACAAAAAATTGGCTTGGGAAGAGGCAATGGCAGAGTTTAGGTCAGGGGCAAATATCTGGATGACGATTCAATCAGAGGATTTTGCAAGTAGCATAAGGGAGCGTAAAACAGAAATATATGATTACTATTTGCAGTTACCAGATGCGCTTCCAAAGCGTGTCTATGAACTGGCTGAGGAAATAACCATTGATGCAACAACTGATTATGAGAAAGCTGAAGCAATTAAAGATTATCTAAAATCATATCAATATACCACTTCTATGGAGGAAGCAGAAGAGGGGAGAGATATTGTTGATCAATTTCTATTTGTGCAAAAGGAAGGGTATTGTACTTATTTTGCTAGTAGTATGGTAGTTCTTTGCAGATGTCTCGGTATTCCTGCGAGATATGTAGAAGGGGTGCGTGCTGATTGTAATGGAAAAGTAGGAAGCTGGTATGTAGTGAGAGCAGCAGCAGCACACGCATGGACAGAGGTCTATATAGAAGACTATGGATGGATGAAGATGGAAGCAACTCCAAGCTATGAAGATAGTGTAGCAACAGGGAGTGATATGTGGAAACAGTTTTCAAAAGCCAAAGAAAATAGATTAAATCAATATCAAACAGGGCAGATGAATACACCACAGCAAAGAATAGAAGAAAAAGTAGAACTTTCAAATCAGGAGAAGTCAGAAAAGAGATTTGAAAACTGGATTTATATTGTAGCCGGTGTCGTAATTGTTTTCTTTGCCATATTAATGTTTATCTTGAATTTATTAATCTTGAAGTTTAAGAAAAACCGCGAATATGAAAAGGCAGATGATAAAAAAAAGGTCATAATGTGTATGAAGGATATCATGGCATATGTTCATTATCTAGGATACGATGTGGAAGATAATGAAAGTTTATTTGTTATATTTGAAAGAAACAGAAAGCGGAATGAAGAGGATGCGAATGCAGAGATAGTCTTTAACCGTGAAATATTTGAATGGTATATTAAGATTAGATTTTCAAAGGAAAAAGTAGATAAAGTAGGATTTTCCAAGATAAAGGACTATAGAACTGTTTTACGAGAACTTTGTGTAAAACGGACGAACAAGGTCAGTTTACTGCTATATGAAAGAAAGATGTAGGTGAAGAAATGAATACAAATTGTGACAGCTGTAACAATTATATTTATGATGAGGAGTATGAGGAATATGTTTGTGATGTAGATATGGACGAGGACGAGATGGGTAGATTTCTTGTCTCTTCCTTTTTTCAATGTCCATATTATCAGTTCAATGATGAGTATAAAGTTGTGAGAAAGCAAATGTAAAAAATATGTGCGAGGAACTTTAGGAGGATATTTCCTATTGACATATAATTACTGTACTAATATAATAATACAAATGAAGTAACATAATAACGATTGACTTATATGGAGGCATCATTATGATTAAAATTGAGAATTTCTCAAAACAATATGGTACAGGTAAAAAGGCGGTAGACAATTTATCATTGGTAATAGAAGAGGGCGACATATATGGCTTTATCGGACATAATGGCGCAGGAAAAACGACTACTATTAAAGCAATAGCAGGCGTGTTAGATTTTGAAGAGGGAAAGATTCTGATTGATGGACATTCTATAAAAGAAGAACCAGTAGTTTGTAAACAAATGATGGCATATATCCCAGATAATCCAGATTTATATGAGCACCTGACAGGGATTCAGTATTTGAATTTTGTTGGTGATATTTTTGGAGTTGAGAAAAGAGCAAGGGCAGAAAGTATAAAGCAGTATGGAGATTTATTTGATATTACAGATTCTTTTGGAGATTTAATTTCTTCTTATTCTCATGGAATGAAGCAAAAGCTAGCGCTTATTTCCGCGTTTATTCATAAGCCTAAAGTCCTATTACTTGATGAACCGTTTGTTGGTCTTGATCCAAAGGCTTCTTTGGATTTAAAGAAGCTGATGCGTGAAATATGCGAGGAGGGTGGTTCCATTTTCTTTTCAACACATGTGTTAGAGGTGGCGGAGAAGTTATGCAACAAAATTGCAATAGTCAAAGAGGGACGTTTGATGGCATCAGGTGATATGGAAACGGTGATTCAGAATCATTCTCTAGAAGAGGTATTTATGGAGGTGATTGAGAATGGACAGTAATCAGACGGACCATATAAGTTCTCTACGGGGACTATGGCTGATAACAAAAGTTCAATTGCTTACAAGTTTCGGCATTAATCAATTGAAATATGAAAGAAATCGAAAAAAAAGAGGACGATATATTGGTTATTTGCTAGGAATGACAATATTAATGTGTACATTAATTGGCTATAGCGGAGCGATCGGTTTTGGCCTCGGATATACGGGAATGGTTGATGTGATTCCAAGTTTTGCAATAGCGATTACAGGTATAGTAACACTAATGTTTACGATGCTAAAATCATCAGTAATGTTATTTGGATTCAGAGATTACGATATGTTGATGAGTTTGCCAATTCAAAATAAAATGGTCATCACGAGTAAATTTATCTGTATGTATGTTATCAATCTTTTATTTACATTTGGAATCATGGTGCCTATGGGAATTACATATACTATTTTCAGTCCGGAATTTAATGGACTGACAATTTTATTATGGGTTCTAGGCATGTTAATAGCTCCGCTTATTCCTATGACAATAGCCACAATACTTGGAGCAATCATTGCAGCAGTTTCTTCAAGATTTAAACATAAAAACTTATTATCAATTATTATGTCATATGTAGCAATATGTGGAATTATGATATATTCATTTTATATTAATAGTAGCGGGCAGAGTGATGCAGCATTTTTAGCAGGTGTAAGTGAGTTCGGTAATCAAATTTCAGCTAAAATGAATATGCTTTATCCACCTGCAAGACTTTTTGAAAGCAGTATTTGTGACAATCAAATAGTACCGATGCTTCTATTGATTACTATTTCTACGGTATGGTTCCTTTTGTTTATCAATATTATTGCAATTCGATATAATAGTATCAATACAAGAATCAAGTCGCAGAATACAAAATTAAAATACAAGATGCAGGAACTGAAAACTTCATCGCCCTTAATTGCGTTGTATAAGAAGGAAGCCGTAAGATTTTTTTCTTCAGTTGGATATGTGACAAATTGCGGAATAGGTATCATAATGGCATTGATTTTGTCTATTATTAGTGTTGTAAAAGGACCAGAGGGTATGCTATCTATGTTTGCGGATGTAGAGGTCGCAGGTTTAAGTGGTATCATGTCAGGTGTTACATGCGCAATCCCATTTTTTCTTTCGGCAGTCATATCTATGACATGCACAAGTGCTGTTTCGTTATCGCTAGAAGGAAAAAGTTTATGGATCATCAAGTCGCTTCCGATTAGGACGGAGAAACTATTACAAAGCAAAATATTATTTAACCTGAGTCTGGGAATTCCAGCCTCATTTATATGCGGCACCCTATTGTTAATATCATTTCGGCCAGATTCTTTTTTTGAAGGGATATGGTTTATACTAACACCTATCGTTTTTTCTTTTTTTTCAAGCATATTTGGTATGCTTATCAATACGAAACTGCCAATTTATGATTGGGAGAATGAGATTACTGTAATTAAGCAGAGCGGCGCATCCATGTTTGGTATATTTGGTGGAATGCTCATTGGAATTATCGCAAGCTTTATTGTAATGATAATTGGGTTTGCGGGTTTTGCAGAAATGGCAGCGGGCGGGATGACGATATTGATGGCAGCGATTACAGTCTTAATATATAAAATAGTAATGAGGCAGAATATATGAAAATTTTAATAGATGCAGATGCGTGTCCAGTTGTTAAAATAGTGGAACAAGTCGCTAAAGAATATAATCTACCACTGGTGCTTGTTTGTGACACGGCACATGTCATGAAATCAGAATATGCGGAAGTCGTGACTGTAGATAAGGGTGCTGACTCTGCAGACTTCAGGTTGATTGTGCTGGCTCAAAAAGGTGATATACTTGTCACGCAAGACTATGGAGTGGCATCTATGGCTCTTGGAAAGGGCGTTTATCCGATTCATCAGAGCGGGAAGAGATACACAAACGAAAATATAGATGGGATGCTGATGGAGAGACATATTGCAAAGGCAGAGCGAAAAAAATCTAGTAAGAGTCACTTAAAAGGGCCAAAGAAAAGGACAAAGGAAGATGATTTGCAGTTTAAAGAATCATTTTGTGATCTTGTAAGATCTCTTTTATTGTGACATGTTTTCTGGTCTGTTTTTTTGTATGATTTTATGATACTATAGATGAGTTGTGGATAAAAACTGCATTACAGAATCGGGGAAGGATTAGTAAGAAAAATGGAAAAAGATGAAATCTTAATTACAAGTGCTATCGTGCACATATTGGAGACTTCAGTTGGTATGCCGATTTTGTCAGAATATACATTAGACAGGGGTCAGGATATAAACGATTTAATTCGCGGATATATTTTTAAAATAGCGACAAGCGATGATTTGAAAAAATGTACATTTGACGAGGGAAAATCTAAAGTATATCAATTGCTGCAGGATTTTGATGAAACTAAAATTGTCGAGTTTAGTAAAGAAATCAGCGAATTTATGTATGATATTATGATTCATAATGTAGAAATTCCTTCGGCTGATTTTATGGTTGTGATTTATCAGAATGCGGGGAAAAAGTATCTTGCACTCTTAAAGATGAACTATAAGGAAAGTTTTGTACATATCACTGCAAATAATGAAGATGGTTTTAATTATAATAATATAATCAAACAAGTGGCAACGCTCCCAATGGCAGGTCAAAAGCTTTCTGAAGCAATATTAATTAATTTAGAGGATTATGCCATACAGATTATAGAAAAAAAGTACGATGTAAATGGTGAGAAGACTAATTATTTATCAGAAATCTTTCTACAGTGCCAAACACATATGTCGCAAAAAACAAAGCTTGGAATCGTAAAAAAAGCTGTTGATCAAATTAACAAAAAATATTTTGAAGATGATATTGATATACAAATGGAATCTAAAAGTATCATGCAAAGTGAAATGGCAAAACAAGGTGCCATGAGTGTTGAGGCGGTTGCAAAGAAAATGTATAAGGAGTATCCAACAGCGAAAGAAGAATTCGAAGAAAAGCTCGAAAAATATAATTTAAGTAAAGAACAAGTATATCCGCAGAATGAAGCGACCGTACGTAAATTTCAAAAGCAGTTTTTGAAAACAGATACGGGAATTGAGATTAATATACCGATGGAGCAGTATAATAATACAAATAATGTAGAATTTATAACAAATGCAGATGGAACAATATCAATTATTATAAAAAATGTAAATCATATTGTGACAAAATAGAGATAGGCAAATATAGAAATAGTATTGAAAATCAGGAAAAGGTTGGGATATCGTGTGCAGAGAAATGTGAAAAACAGAAAAAGCAGAAAAAAGCGGAGAAGAAAAGTAGGGGTTACAATATTCGTATTATGGCTGGTGATCGTAGCGGCCATTATTTATTGGAAAGCATTTTTTGCTTTTGGAGTAATAAATCTGAATGACAACGTTGTTGTAAATTATGCAGGATATAATACAAAGGGAAGTCTGACAGCCGAATTGAATAAAGCACAGATAGATGAAGCAATCCAGAAAGCTTATGAAAAAAGTGACGAAAGTATCATTCATCTTAATAAGAAATATACTTTAAGTGATTATGAAGCATTGTGTGATAGTATCATACTTCAAAAAGATAAATCAGAGAATTTGCAAAATGGTGATCAGATTAATATTACATTTGCTTATAATGAGGAACTTGCTAAGACGCTAAAGGTAAAAATTAAGGCAGAAGATAGCATTCTGACAGTAGCTGATTTACCAGAGGCAAAACTGATTGATAAAGAAGAGCTATTTAAACAGGTGGAGGTTCGGTTTAGCGGGGTATCACCGGAAGTCAAATTGGAGATTGTTAATAACAGTACGGATCCTTTTATAAAAAATGTTTTGTTTTCTGCTACGCCAGCGCAAATGTACTACTCAGCTGGGGATGAAATAACAATTACCGCTTCTTGGAATGAAGAGAATGCGATTGCACAAAGTTATTGTGTTGCAACGGGTATGTCTGATTGCTATAAGACATATACAGTAGGTGGAATGGAACAATACATTATGCAAACAGATCAACTTTCTTTAGAATTTGTAAAAAAAGTCAATGATTATGCAAAGACACTATTTACTGATGCAAGTGAATATGGAATGCGAATATTTTCCGAAGCATATACGGAAGCCAAGTGGGAAAGCGGTGAAGCAGCTGTTTTTTCTTGGTCGGAGCCTGTCTTGATTTCTTCTTATTTCAAATCTATTAAGCCCGAGGCATTAGGTGAAACTGGTTTGGATTATAATGAATTGGATTTAATATATCATGCAAGAATATCGCAACCGAGCGGCGGTACCTGTGATGCGGAAGCGGTTGTCAGAATCAGTAATATGATGTTGAATGCGGATGGAATTTTTGTGGCAGATATTGAGAATGCGCGTATTGTATCGGCCTCCCACAATAATAACAGTATTGTGAAGAATGTAATTACGTCATATGAAGATAAATACAATGTAGAGAAATTAGAAATCAGCGAATACTATTAAGCAAGAAAGTAAAAACAAAAAAGTACTAGTATTTCACAAAAATGTCATATTGTCGGTGAGATTGTTATTTGTTACACTATCTATAATGTAAAGTGCAATTATGAAGAAGGAAACCGTGGGGTTTCCTTACTTATGGCTATAGGTGTGTAAGCCTGCAATCGAGAAGGAGGACGGCACGTGGCTAATATCATATTGGAAATGAAGAATATCACCAAAACCTTTCCTGGCGTTAAGGCACTCGATAACGTTAATTTCAAGGTAGAAGAGGGAGAGATACATGCCCTTGTAGGTGAAAACGGTGCTGGGAAATCAACCCTGATGA
>Ga0209373_10002211_pt1 | contig 20082 bp, 15 predicted proteins | sample Higcelweek5metaG_FD_187173 | JGI IMG/M metagenome (GOLD analysis project Ga0209373, IMG submission 187173) | Freshwater pond sediment microbial communities from the University of Edinburgh, under environmental carbon perturbations - High... | ecosystem: Environmental > Aquatic > Freshwater >... | reverse complement strand
TACTACTTATGCAATCCTATTTCTTGTCTTTACCGTCACTTGGATTGTTTTTTTATTAACAAACGCTTTTCTTGATTGGTCAAAAATCCTTAATGTTTCACAGTCGATGCGTCCAGAGGTTACCACTTTGGCTGTTATTGTTTTTACGTATTTCTGTATTTCATTTGTTCTCAGAATCATCACAACGGTATTACTCGCAGATCAAAAACCTGCAGGATCATCCTTTATTGATCTAGCGGGACAGATTTTATCACTTGCAATCATCCTGGTGCTAGTGAAAACTACTGAAGGTTCAATTGTCAAACTTGGGCTCGCGTTATGCTTAAGTCCTTTGGTTATTCTGATTGGGGCTAATTTATTCCTTTTCAATGGAATGTATAAAAGATTCAAGCCCTCGATTTCACATGTAAAACTCTCATATGCCAAAGACCTTTTTAGCTTGGGAGTCGTATTTTTTGTGATTCAAGTAGCAAATATTATACAATTTCAAACGGCCAATATAATTATTGCAAGGAATTTTGGGACAGCAGATGTAACTTCATATAATGTTGTACACAAGTATTTTGGAATGTTGAATATGATCTTTACCATATTCCTTACTCCTTTTTGGTCTGCATCGACAGAAGCATTTCAGAAACAAGATTTCCAATGGATAAGGAACGGAATTAAAAGATATAATCAACTGAATCTAGCGTTAGTGGTTGTAGGGGCAGTAATGTTGGTTTCTTCAAACTTCGTTTATCGAATCTGGCTTGGCGAAGGTACAGTAGATATCCCCTTTGCTCTTTCGCTATATGGGTTTCTCTTCTTTAATACTTCTATTTTCGGTGGCAAGTACGTGAGTTTTCTAAATGGGATCAGTGCATTAAGGATCCAATTCATTGCATGTGTTATCAGTCCTTTCTTATATATTCTAATTGTTATTTTTCTCATAAGGACCCTGCACATCGGGGTACATGCTCTTTTTATTGCCTCAATAATAACGAATTTCAATACATACATTCTGGCCCCAATTCAGACGCATCAGATACTCAACAAGGGGAAGAAGGGCATTTGGATAAAATAGAATTTATAAGATTAAGAGATAGATACAAAAATGAATATAGAATATTCCTGAAACAACGGTATGGATAGGAGCAGTTTAAAGAACAAAATAAAAGACAAATTGTGGGATCACATAAAGGAATATTTTTATAGACAACGAGTTAAGGATTCCCCGCTAATACAGAATATCAGTTTTGACGACATTGACGGTCAAAAGAGAGCTCTAGTTTGCTATCTGCCCTCCAGTTACTTTCAGACACTGGACTTAAAGACCTTGGGAAGGACTATCCCGCTCGAAATTTTCAAGCTGGTTAAGATCCTGGCAGAGTTTGGCTTTTCAATTGACATAATTCCGGCAAACGATCTGAATGCGCTTGAGCTTGTAAAGTCAAAAAGGTATGATCTTATTTACGGGTTTGGCGAGACTTTTTATCAGATCACCCTGTTGCAGCCAAACTCACTTTCCATCTTTTATATGACTGAAAATCATCCGGAGTTTTCGTATCGTGAAGAAAGGAAACGTCTTGATTATTTTTATGAGCGGCATAAAAAGATAGTTCCGATTGAAAGAAGCGGGCGTTTCTATAAAATTTCGCACCTAGAAACCAAATATGATCACGTCATCGCGCTTGGAGAAATAGATCTGCTCAAGAAGGATTATACTACTCCCTTTTCGATATTTCCTACAGGGATATTTAATCCTGATTTCATTTTTCATGCGAAAGACCATTCCGCTACTCGCACCCACTTTTTGTGGTTGGGTTCTTCGGCAATTATTCACAAGGGATTGGATTTGCTAATTGACGTATTTAAATTGAGAGATGATGTTACATTACATATATGTGGTTTAGACCACCAAGGCCGGAAAATACTTTCCATACCTGAGCAGAGGAATATAATTGATTACGGTTATGTTCACGTTAATTCAAAGAAATTTCTAGAGATTGTTGACAGATGTTCCTACTCAATCTTGCCTTCCTGTTCTGAGGGAATGGCGACTTCCATTACGACAAGTATGTTGCATGGGCTGGTACCTGTTGTTATCAAGAACGCTGGATTTAACAGGTTAGGCGAGCATGCAATATTCCTTGATGATTTCAAAATTGAATATTTGGACGAGGAAATTTCCAAACTGAGAGTATTTGATCCTAAAAGGCTAGAAGTCATGGCCTCCAAGATATTTAACTTTGCTTCCAGAAACTTCAATCTTACTTCGTACGAAATGTCTCTCAGGTCCATATTCCAGGATATAATTAAATAATTACCAACTTGATGACCAAACCTGAAGCCATGACTTTATATATGATATTTAGTTTGTGTATTTTTAGCGAGACGGTAAATCTCTATTCATCATACAAATCTGGAGAGTGCCAAGAATGATAAATACGGTAAGATATAAGAGTAATACTGGAATTAAGAGTAACATTGGGCTCCTGGAGTATGTTGTTTTGCTGGTCTTAATAATTTATGTGGGCAATGCAAATAGACTTGTCTTATTTTCTTCATTCAGAGAACAACCTTTGGTTTTTTTTATACCGGTAATTTTAAGCAGTATTTTCCTGTTGAAGCATAGAATCCAATTCAATAGAAATTTCTATTTATTAATATTCTTTTACTTGATATATTTTTTTGCTTTAACAATTAAGTATAAAACTTTCTACCCCTCGTTTTTGGTTCATTACCCCTTAATTTTCTTCGCTTCATATGTGATAATAAAGTCTCTTAAATATGAACTTTTCAATATTTATGAATACCTGCTCTACCTGTTGTCAATAATCGGTCTATCAATGTGGGTCCTTCAAATCCTACTCGGAGGCGACACACTCTATGTGATACTCTCTCAGATCCCTAACATTAACGATTTTTCACACGTAACAGGCAATGGCGTCAATGTTATCTTATACTCAGTACAACCAGCTTCCACATCAGTTCTGTACAATTATTTGCCCCCACGAAATTGTGGCTTTGCCTGGGAACCTGGTGGTTATGCAGTCTATTTATGCCTTGCTATCTATATAAATGTATTCTTCATCAATCCGGGGAAAAGTAAAAATAGGCGATTATTAGTTTTGCTTTTAGCACTACTCTCCACTCAATCAACAACAGGTTTTATTATCCTGATAATTATTGGGGTGTTCTATTACCTCAACACCAATCTTAAGACCACCTTCTTAGTGCTTCCACTAATTGTGATTGGAATAGTCATGATTTTTTCGTTGCCATTCATGACAGACAAAATCATGAGTTTAGCGGCAGATATCCAAGATGTTGATGCGATTGTTGCAGCAGGCTATGGTAGAGAAATATCGATCACTCCTCAACGTTTTTCATCTTTTGTAATTGCGGTAAAAGACTTCTTTCTTAATCCGGTTTTAGGTACTGGTGGCATATCAGGTGAATCATGGACTGATAAGCTAGGAGTAAATATCTCAGCTATTTCTGGCATAGGAAACCTTTTGGCAAATTTTGGCCTCGTTGGGTTTCTGTTTTTTTCGGTGGTGACATATATAACTTCCGTGAAGTTTGCAAGGCACTATGTTTATAGAGGAGGCCTTTTATTGTTATTAATAGTGCTAAGTATATCAATTAGCTACTACATTTTATTTATGCCCCTGATTGTATGTTTTTGGATCTTCGGTCTATTTCAGGATTGATGGTCAATTATATGATTAAAATTGTACGAATAATTAACGAAAATCTATCTGGGTTCTTTATTTGATGGTACAATCCACCTCAACAATAATGCAGGGCTATTATCCAAAGATACTAATCTTCAGTCAGCCTTTTAATACTATGTCTGGGGGTGGAATTACTTTGACCAACCTGTTTTCCTCATGGCCTAAGGGAGAAATTGCGGTCTTAACCTATCCTTTCATGCTGACTCATATCTCAACAGATATTTGTAACACATATTACCAGATCGGCCATGAAGAATTAAAGTGGGCATTTCCTTTTAAACTATATAAGGAACAGTACGAGTCCGGATTGGTTAAAAGCATTGGAGCAAAACCTAAATTAATAACAAGTGGAAGCAGGTCAATAAGGAGTCAACTTTCAGCTGGACTGATAAACCCAGTAATAAAATGGACGGATTTAGTTCATTTAATTTCCAGAATTGTCATTTCAAAAAGGCTTAAAGAATGGCTTTCAGAATTTAACCCTGATTTACTCTATTTTCAAATATCGAATAGGGAGAGTATAAACTTCGCAATGGCTTTGATTCATCATTTGAAGATTCCGTCTGTAATACATATGATGGATGATTGGCCGTCAACTCTTGCCAGAAAAGGCATCCTTAAATCATTCTGGCAAAAGAAGATTGACGGGGAATTCAGGCAACTTCTTAGTAAAATAGACCTTCATTTAAGCATTTGTGATGATATGTCGTCTGAGTACCGCAAAAGGTACGGACATAATTTCATCTCATTTCACAATACTCTGGATTTATCCAAATGGACACCGTTTACCAGAAAAGATGTGAACCTGAATGCTGGAACTAAGACGATTCTTTTTTCAGGTAGAATAGGTAAAGGAATAGAGCAGTCTTTAATCGAGTTGGCTACCGCCGTCGATACACTGCTATTAGAAGGATTTGAAATCAACCTGCAAATCCAATCGCCTAGAGCTGCACCAGATATATTGGACCGACTCAGAAAACACGTATCAGTTAAAGTAAATATGCCTATTGAATATGATAAAATCCCGGCGCTTTATTCCAAAGCTGATATATTGGTCCTAGCAAATGATTTTAGCCGAGAATCTATAAGATTTTTAAAATACTCTATGCCAACGAAGGCTCCAGAGTACATGATATCTGGTACGCCTGTTTTAGTTTATGCATCTTCTGAAACAGCATTGTATAAGCTTTTTAAGGATAATATGTGCGGTCATTGTGTAGCAAAACAGAGCTCAATTGAACTTGCAAATGCTATTAAACTACTCTTACAAGATCTCTTTTACAGGAGATCTATCAGCAGAAATGCCGTAGCCTATGCTGTGCAACACTTTGACTCAGATAAGGTGAGGCATAGTTTTCAAAACCTTCTGCAAGTCACTGCTAAGAGGTAATAAAGTTTGGTCCGCAAAGAGAATCATCAATATTTGATTCATCCAAACAGGGCAGCTCATACGGCTTTCGTTAAAATTAAGAAAAATGTTAGTCATAATAATCGACTTATCGACTTGTTTCCTTGACCCACAAATGGAGGCAGGGAAATACCTCTACTTTAAAACAATGCAATAGAATGCTATTTAATTCTCTCCTCAATGTATAATATTCACTTGTTGCTGTCTTGATAATGTAAACATCTCAGGTAATTATCATTGTTTAAGGGACGAAAGTCATAAGTCTGAGAATCCGAAGCCACAGAGAACCCAGTGACATATCAAAATACTGTGATTCAAATCCCGTTAACAATCAAAAAGTGTTCCATAACTTGGGTATAAACAGTAAACACTATTATGCAGCAGCCAAAAGTATTAATATTCGGACAACCTTTCAACAACAGACATGGCGGTGGTATTACCCTTTCGAACCTGTTCAAGGGCTGGGATAGGGACAGATTGGCTGTGACCGCAAGTGGACATGTCATGTATAATGTAACCACTGATGTCTGTGAAACCTATTACCAATTAGGAAGTAACGAATACAGGTGGCGCTTCCCATTCACATATCTTCAGCGCAAATTTCACTCAGGTCTCCTTAAGATTGCGAAGACTGATAATGGAAGTTCAGGTAATAATGACTTAGGCTTTCGATATTATTTTGTCAATAACATATTTTATCCGGCGCTGGAGTGGTTGGGGATCTATCACAGTGCTGCAGTATATTCTATGTCAGACGAGTTCAAGAAATGGTTGAAAGATTTTGATCCCCATATACTGTATCTGCAGATATCATCATACGACACAATCGTCTTCGCAAGGAAACTGCAGGACTTTCTTGAGATCCCAAGTGTTCTGCATATGATGGACGACTGGCCTTCAACTATCAGTCAAAAGGGTCCTTTCAGGAAGTACTGGGGGAAGAAGATAGATCGTGAACTCAGGTCTCTAATGGATAAAACAAGCCTTCAATTGAGTATAAGTGATGCCATGTCAGAGGAGTATCTCAGAAGATACAATAAGGTTTTTGTTCCTTTCCATAATCCGATCGACACATCGGTATGGGCAGATAAACGGAAGATGGATTATTCTATAAGAGACAATATCGTTCGAATTCTTTATTCTGGAAGAATAGGACCTGGAATTACAGACTCACTGGTAGAGATAGCTGGGACACTGGATGAAATTGAAATACCTGGCATTATACTGAAATTTCACATTCAATCCCCATCAGCCAATCCCGAAATAATTAAGAGACTGCTTAAATTCCATTGTACAGTCCTTAATCCTATAGTTGATTATTCGAAGCTTCCCGAAGTCTATTCGAATGCAGATATACTGTTAATCGCCAACGATTTCGACCGGAAGGGCCTGGCGTTTTTATTGTATTCCATGCCAACCAAAGCATCGGAGTACATGATATCCGGCACTCCCGTACTGGTGTATTCCCCATCATCCACAGCAGTTTCGAAATTCTTCTCCCAAAATGATTGTGGATGTTGTGTTACAGATAAGAATCGTACAAAACTGAAACAAGCCATAACAGAGCTGGTGACTAGTGAGGAATACAGGAGAAGTTTGGGCGGAAAGGCTAATCGGATAGCATTTGAGTTATTTAATTCGGATCTAGTCAGAACGAAATTTCATCATCTTCTTAAATCAATATTGAGCTAGCTCCTCTACTTCGCTGATATAGATAATGCGTACCTCAATGGAACAATCTAAAAATATTGTTGTTATCTCCTCAGATTTATATCCTGACGGTGGAGCTTCTGCTAACAGACACCTAGCTTGGTCTAGGGGATTAGTAGAAATTGGCAACGCCGTTACTTTCATTCTTCTTGCGCCCCAAAATATTTCAACCAATAATTTTACGATTGATGGCGTAAGGTTCATCAGCGTTCATAAAAGATATTTATTCTCTAAACTTGTTCAGAATCATAGTTCTATTGTGCCATTGCCTTCTGTTCCCAAAGGCAAAAGGACCTTGCTCCAGCTTGATAAAGAACGCAAAATTGACATTGTAATTCTTTTAGACACCCACGTATGGATGCTTAAACCTTTTCTTGATCTATGTAAAAGACGTCACATAAAGGTTTTCCACGAGAGAACGGAATTTCCCCTGATCACAATTAAAAGAGGCAAATTTGGGAGCCTTCATTATGATCTATACAAAAGGGTAATACTTAATCATCTCGATGGCATTTTCGTTATTTCTCAGACTCTAAGCAAGTACTTTTCTGAGCAGGTTAAGGATTCAGTGCCGATTCAGGTTATTAATATGATAGTAGACCCTGCGCGCTTTACTGTTTCATCAGATAATCCCTATGGAGATTTCAGATATATAGCATATTGCGGCGCAATGGATATAGAGAAAGACGGTGTTGACATTCTTATCCGTGCGTTCGGCAAGGCGATTCAATGCATAAATGGATATGACGATCTCAAGCTCCTTTTGATTGGAAGTGTTTCGGACAGACATATACTTGATAAGTATCATCAAGTAGTTAAAGAATCGGAATGCGAGGGCAGAGTGATCTTTACCGGTTTTGTTAGCCGGGAGACTATGCCAGGTTTATTAAATCATGCTGAGGCCCTGGTTCTGGCCAGGCCCAAGAGCAAACAAGCGGAGGGTGGCTTTCCTACAAAGCTAGGCGAATATCTGGCAACTGCCAAACCTGTCGTCATAACCAAAACTGGTGAAATAAGCTTTTTCCTGCAGGATGGAGAAAATGCTTTTATTGCTGAACCAGGTAGTGTTGATAGTTTTGCTCATAAGTTACTTGTCCTTTTCAATGATTACGCCGAAGCCGCCAACGTAGGCAGGAGAGGCCAGAAACTGGTCTATGACGACTTTAATTACCTACAGCAAGCGAGACGACTGAACGATTTCATCAGAAACCTTTAACAAATGAGAAAGAATCAAGATAGTGAACCTGTGAGCGAGGTTAATATTTCCGTTTTGGGCGATTTTTGTCCTATCAATAGAGTAGAGAAATCTATTCTTGATCAAGATTTTTCGGCATTTGAAGACGCAAGAAATGTTCTTTCCGGAAAGGATTTGGTAATTGCAAATGTTGAGTGTCCTTTGACCACATACAAGCATGGGATAAATAAGACAGGACCAAATCTAAGGGGAAACCCTCGGTCAGTTGAATTGTTAAAACTCCTGAATGTAAACGTCGCTACCCTGGCTAATAATCATATCCTTGATTTTGGGGAACAAGGATTGTCTGACACTATCAAAGTACTGAAAGAAAATAATATTGCCCCCTTTGGAGCTGGCCAGAGCCTTAATGAGGCAAGGAGGCCGCTTATTAAGACTATCAATGGTACGAGAATATGCGTTCTTAATGTTTGCGAAAGAGAGTTCAGCGTAGCAGGAGAGCATACCGCAGGAGCTAATCCCTTTGATATCATTTCGCTTTTGAATGACATCGATACTGTTAAAACTGATTCTGATTTCATGATATTGCTGTATCATGGTGGTATTGAGTCATATAATTTGCCTACTCCGGAAATGCATAGAAACCTGACTTTTCTGGCTGGTAGGGGAGTTGACTTGATAGTCTGTAACCATCAGCATGTGTTCAGCGGATACCAGAAAGCAGGGAAGTGTCATATTTTTTACGGACTTGGTAATTTCATTTTTGACTGGCCCTCAATAAGGGAGGAGCCCTGGAATTATGGGATGATACTCAACCTGGTTATTAATGGAGATGAGTTGAAGAGTTTTAAGCTGATACCTTATGAACAGTGCAATGGCATTCCGGGAGTAAAAATTAATGGGAAAATCAGTGAGCGGATAGAAAAGGATCTCGAGGCGTTAAATCTAAAAATGACAGAGAATTCCATATCTCAGGAGTGGAGTGACTTTTTGTCCCGTCAAAAGGATGAGATTTTATCAGACCTGTTTGTCCAGAACCGATACATAAGGTATATTCTTAAACGATCCGGGGTTCTTAATTTCTTGATCACCCGACAACACCGCAGGCGAATTTATAATTATTTGAATTGCATCTCTCTGTCTGAGTTGGCCCGGGATTCACTGAAGGTTGGGATTTCCTAAAAGTTATGTAAGTAAACAAATGGGTTTTCAATAAGGAGCAGATCGCTGCCTTTTAACAATATAACAATCCATTAATGGGTTATATGTGAAGGCCACTATAATTAAAAATCGAAGTAGATGAAAATAGCTTTATTCAAGACATCAAATAAAGAAAATGAAAGAAGGCTTCCAATCCACCCCGAGCACTTGGAATTCTTACCCTCTGCTGTTTGGCAATTCTTGTATCTGGAAAAAGGTTATGGCATCGATTTCGGATTGACAGACAGCGAGTTATCTGCTCACTGTGCTGCATTCATGGAGCGCGATGAACTTTTCAGGGAATGTGACATCTTGATTCTGCCGAAACCGACAATTTCTGATATTTCCTTAATGCATGAAGGGCAGGTGCTTTGGGGTTGGGTACATTGCGTTCAGCAGATTGATATTGCCCAGGCAGCAATAGAAAGAAAAGTAACCCTTGTAGCATGGGAAGCAATGAATCATTGGGATCCAAATGGAAAGAAGAGCCACCACATATTCTATAAAAACAATGAGCTTGCGGGATATGCTGCTGTCCTTCATGTGCTAGAGCTTTTAGGACTTGATGGTCACTATGGACCCAGACAGAAGGTTTCTCTGATCAGTTACGGCTCAGTTACAAGGGGGGCAATCTATGCTTTGCAGGGCAGAGGGTTCAATAACCTGCATGTTTTCACAAGGCGTCCTCCGTACCTTGTTGCTGATCAAAATCCAGATGTATATTTCTACCATCTGGAAAAGCACGATGGTCAGTATTATGTTATGCCACAACTGGCTCAGAAAAGAGGTCTGATGGATGAACTTATTGAATCAGACATAATAATTAATGGAATACTTCAAGATCCGCTTCACCCGGAAGTCTTTATAAAGACATCGGACCTTAGTCGCCTGAAAAGAAATACAATTATTATTGACATAAGTTGCGATGAAGGAATGGGCTTCGAGTTCGCCAGACCGACTACATTCGTGGAACCAATTCTTGTGCTGACTAACGGAGTTAAGTACTATTCTGTTGATCATGTACCCACGTATTTATGGAACGCAGCCAGTCGAGAAATCTCCAAGGCCCTGACACCATTTTTGGTTGAACTTGTCAGAAACTCGTTTGACTTTCATTGTCATACGACCCTGTCACGAGCTATTGAAATTGAACATGGTATTGTCCTTAATCCTTATATAATTGATTTTCAAAAGCGGGAGAAGACTTATCCATACAACCATATTAAAATGTAATCATTACGTCAATTTATCAGAGCAACCCATCATAAGAAATGAAAAATTATTATTACAGGATTGCCAAACGGAAGCTGGGCTGGTGGCTGAAAACTAACCTTGTTTCTAAAAGAATAATCCAAAGCCATATTCGGAAAAGAAATGCCAAAAACCAGGATTCTTTGATGGAATATATTGAGACCGCTCAAAGAGTTGAGGTCGGTAAGTCTGATTTGAGGGTTGGTTTGGTCAAAGATGAAGATGATCTGTCATTCGGGCTATATACTTACTGGCCAAAATTTGAAAGATTCTTAAGAAATAATGCAATCCCATATTCCTTTCTCAATGTTCACAGTGAAGACTGGATAAAGGAAGCTAAAAATTATGATCTGATTGTATGGAGGCCCTTTTCAGATCCGGCTTCGATGTATGAGCAATACACAAAAATATCATTTATTGAAAAGTATCTGAAAATCAGATGCCACCCTAGCTCGGAGGAGTTATGGTCATATGAAGATAAGGTTCGAGTGTACTTTTTACTTTCCTCATTCAACTTACCAATCATTCCAACCTTCATATCTTTCAGTGAACAGGAATGCCTTGATAAATTAAGAAGCTTCGATTACCCATTGGTGAGCAAGGCCAACGTAGGGTCATCATCATTTAGTGTAAAAAAACTGAATAACAAATATTCAGCTAAAAGGTATATTCAAAAAGCCTTTTCGAAAGGTGTTGATACCGGATTCCCCTTTTATAGGCAAAAGGGGTATGTATACTTTCAGAAGTATGTAGACGATGCACCATATGACCTGAGAATAATCATAGTTGGGCGCAAAATATTCGGTTATTACCGCATGAAGCCAGCACACGATTTCAGAGCGTCCGGTGCCGGTATTCAAAGGGATGGAGAACATTTGCCTGTGGACGCCGTAAAACTTGCATTTAGAGTGAAAGAATTAATGCCAAGCTCAATGCTGGCTGTAGATTTTCTAAAATCAGCGAGCGAAAACCACCATCAAATCATAGAAACATCAATTAATATCGATATTTTATCTCCTGGCCAGCTTTGGTGTGGTGGAACGCCTGGTTATTATACATTGGATGGCGAAACGCTTGAGTTTCATCCAGGGAAACTCTGGCTTCAGGAATTGATCATGGAGGAGTTGATTAATAGTATGAAGGATAAGGTAGCGTCCGGACCTGCAAGATTTTCAGATCCTGTCAAAGATTAGTCTATAGGTGCTTATGATAATTCACTTACAAGTCACAGAGTTATGGAGAACCGAATCCCCGTAAAATCAATCCATTGCAGGAAAATCTTAAATTCTCATGGGGAATTTACCAATGAATTTATCATTTACCTGAATAATGGGTCTATTGGCAGGAGCGCGTCACCCAAAGGTGAAACAATTAGTATTTATGAAGATAAACATGTTGATATAAGCCCCAATAAAATAATAGCTGAGTTAAAAACAGACAGAGCCATTTTCGAACCTTTGAATCAGGAAGACTTCGACCAGTATCTTGAGGAAAAGATTGTTTCTTTTGGCAGAAATAACACCTATGCTTTATCATTGGCTTTTTACGATGCCAATGAACATTTTATGCAGACTGGTACAGTCGAGAATGTGAAAGCTCAAACTGGCCATATTCCCAAACTATGTATGAATATCTTGAATGGGGGGTATCATGCATATACCAATCCGGTACAGAGTGACTTCTCTGAATTTTTACTTGTTGCGAAGACAAATGACTTGACGTCTGTTTTAGAAGAGCACAATTTGATTCAAAACAGAGTCAGGAATAAATTGAAGAATAAGGATAAAATATATATTAATAATAACATTGTTCACAAATCTGATCATTGTGATAATCGTGACTGGTTAGACCTTTTGCAGGCTACCATTAAAGAACTGGGATTAGAGGCGAATTATGATTTGATGATTGATGCCAGTGCAGGCGACCTATGGACCGGGAAGGAATATAGATTTAAGGTAACCAATGATTTGTCTTTGGCAAAGGAAGAGATGTGTACTTATTGGGTTGACTTAATTAAGAACAATAATTTAAGTATTCTCGAAGATCCCTTTCAGGAGACAGACTTCGAATCTTGGCATAAGCTCACGAACAATCAAACGGGATGCAAGATAGTGGGCGATAATCTTTACTCCGGCGACCCCCAGAAAATTGCCCAAGGTATAGAAATGAATTACACCCATGGAATAATTCTTAAACCCAACCAGGCTGGTACTGTATCAAATACAATAAAATCTATTAATCTGGTACAGCGGAACAATCATATTCTTATAATGTCACATCGATCAATTAGTACTGAATCCACATTTTTAGCACATATATCAAATAAGTACAACGCCGAATATATTAAAAATGGGCCGCTTCTGACGGATTACTCTTCAATTATACGGTTAAACGAATTCATTCGCCTAACAGGGTTGGGATATGAATGAAGTTACACGGATATCAACCATCAGGCATGGCCAGACGTTATATAATTTGGAAAATCGATATGCCGGTTCAATTGATATACCCTTAAACGAACAAGGAATTAAGGATGCGAAAAATGCTGCGATTAAACTAAAAGAACATGAATTCGACATAGTGATAACTTCTGACTTAAAAAGAACAATCCAGACTGCTGAGCTACTAATCGCCGGGCGTAACATTCGAATCATTCAGAGTAAGCTATGCAGTGAAAGAAATTACGGCGAGATGCAAGGATTGACATATATTGAAGTTGAGGCTTTAAAACCACGGATTCTGTATCTGAAACTTAATAATGACTTTCATTCTTTAAATCCCCCAGGCGGCGAGACTTTCCCTGCGTTAAGAAGAAGGGCGAAAGCATTTTCTCAATTCATATCTCAAAATTTCAGCGGTTATAATATTCTGGTAGTATCAAGCAGTGCTTTTATGCAACAATTACACGGTGTATTTCGTGGTACAAACTGGTCGGAAGCATTAAGAAATGAAATCCATAATCTTGAATGTACCACTTTTACTTATTCTGACAGGAAGTTATTGGAAGAGGTGGCTGTAAGATTGCTGGTGGAAAACGGGAATGATCGTTAATTTTGTTATCCGGGACTCACCTTATCACCAGGTATATCACTTTGTTGATTTAACGAAAAATAAGACTTCTATATGGTCGATTCTGTAGTGAATAAAAGAGTTGACATTGTAATCCTGATGAATGCATTAGCAATGGGAGGGGCCGAAAAACAGAGCCTGCTTCTGGCCAAAGCGTTGGGGGGGCATTATAATGTACACTATGTTGTACAGAAGAATAAGCCCAGAATGAAACAGCATGTTGAGTTCATTGCATCAGAAGGGATAAATTACATTCAGTTATCCGGCAATTTTATTTCACGGTTATGGCAGTTGGTTAGGTATGTTAAAAGAAACAACGTGAAGCTCCTGATTGCGATGCTGACACTTGATAATGCGATGGCTTCGTTCGTGTCATTGCTTACAGGAATAAAATGTATTGGAGGTGTCAGAAGTTCTTACCTGCCATTTGTTAAATTTTGGGTTACATGGTTGGCACAGAGATATATACTGGATCACGTAGTGTTCAATAATCACTACGGAAGAGAGCTTTTCATAAAGAAAGGATTTTCAGAAAAGAAATCTTCTGTAATTCATAATTCAATAAATAATATTGAAGAGGAAACAATCCGTCAGCCAGGGGATATCGTCAAGATTTTATCAGTGGGACGATTTACATTTGCGAAGGATTATCTTACTGCTCTGAGAGCGGTAGATTTACTTAATAAGAAGGATATCAGGAATGAGATCGAATACATAATTGTTGGGGACGGAGAGTATCTGTGGAAGGTTAATGGATGGGTTCAGTCTTTAAAAATGAATAATGTGAGAGTAGTAATCAATCCTCGAAGTCTTGACTCTTATTACCGTGAAGCAGACATCTATCTAATGAGTTCTATATCTGAGGGACTGCCAAACAGTATCATGGAAGCATACAACTATTCTTTACCGGTTGTAACCACAGATGTCGGTGATGCCAGCTACCTGGTAGAGGATGGAATGAGTGGATACTTGGTTCCTGCTGGTGATTTCTTTTCCCTTTCAGAAAGGCTTGAAGATCTGATATTGAACTACGATAGAAGAATCACTTTTGGCATAAATGGACACAAACATATATTAAACACCTTTTCTGAAGATATCTTCCGAAGCAGATACATAGACCTGGTAAATAGTCTATTGAAATAGTTCCTCATTTGTCATCAGGTATTAAACTAACGAGTGCAGGATAAAACCCATTTATCTGAAGTTTTAGAACTTTTTCTGTGGTCAGGGAATTTACCTGGATCCGAGGTAAAGAAAGAAGATGATCAGAATGCTTAAGCGTGATATTCCCGGTCTGTGTCGTTGTCGCCGTATTGAATCCGCATCTCCTTGCAATTTCCACCTCCCTTGCCCCGAATTTGCCTAACGGATAACTGAAGTGGTTTACCCTGCACCGTGATCTTTCTTCTATTATCTTTTTTGATTCGTAAATCTCAGTGAATGCTTGTTCATCCGACAGGTTGCAGAGGTTATAGTGATTGAGTGTATGAGATCCTATTGAAAAGAGTGGGTCAGCGACAAGTGAATTTATGTTGTTCCAGGTCAGGCATAAGGTCGATGCATAATCAGATATTTGAAAACCATAGTGCGAAAAAAACTTATTAAGTTCATTATCAAGATTTTGCTGATTCAGTTTCATAAAATGGTTTCGGATTGTACTAAAAGCCTTTTCTTTCTGACTGTAACTGTAACATTTGACATCAATCCTGCCTGAAGGGAATAAGTAGCCGATATTACTGACCTTCAGCAGAAGGTCCTCCAGCAGATACCACCATAGAACCGCCTTCTTCTCGGGGAATGAGTTTGTTACATAAATTGTGAATGGTACTTTGTGCTTGCGCAGAATCGGGAACGCGAAATCCAAATTGTCTTTGTACCCATCATCAAAAGTGAAAGCCACAAACTTCCTTCTGGTATTCGTGTTGTCACTGATCCACTCAGGCAAAGTATCCATGGAAATAAAATCATACCCGCTCTTTAAAAAGAACTCAATGATGCTCTCGAGCTGTTCAGGCGATATCTCAAGGCTTAGGTGATTGTGAATTCTCGGATTGTTCGTAAAGGGGATAACCCTGTGCATCATCAAAATGTGCCCTCGTCCACCAAAAAATGGTTTTGTCAGATTATGAATACCTGTGTAATATATGCCAGGAGATAAAGTTTTTGTAAGTACTTTTTGAATGTAATTTCCCATGCCAGGATAATGCGCTAAATCAAACTGTTTGTTATGATTGGAAAGTAACTAATTAATAAACACAAATATTATTCTTTTATTTTGTCTAAGCAGGCTGTAAGTTAGTGAAATTCAATATCATTTTTTGCCACTCAGTAAATAGATGGTTTCAAAGCAATAAATCGGGAATCAACATTTCAATCCATAGTCATTCCGGGATACCGGTCAAGCAAATGGAGAGATTTGAATCTTTTTTGTCTTTTTGGTAAAATGAGATCTGCACGTGCAGTAATATAAACAGAGTTTTTTAGTTATAAAAGAGTCCCACAGTTTAAAGAATAGATGAGAATAGGTGTAATTGGGTCGAGAGGCATCCCTGATATTCAGGGAGGCATTGAAACCCATTGTCAGGAATTATACACACGATTGGCCTTAATCGAGGGGAATCATGTAACCATTTACCGGCGAAAGCCATATCTGGACAAGGAGAAAAAGAATGCCGTATTTAAAAACATTCGTTTTATTGACATTAGCGTGCCACAAAATAAATCTTTTGAGACTTTTTTGCATTCCCTCTTCTCCACGGTTCATGCCATTTTCCAGAAGTATGATATTGTTCATTACCATAACACTGGCCCCGGGTTCTTTATTCCAATTGTAAAACTCTCCGGGGCGAAAGTTGTATTTACCTATCACAATGTTAGTTATACTCAAAAGAAATGGAATAGATTCGCTAAATATTTTTTGACCATATCAGAAAAGATAAGCCTTACCTGGTCCGATTTCATCATCTATATTTCCGATGTTATCAGGTCCGAAATGAAGGAACGATACAATATTGCTGACAATAGGTCAAAGATCGTTTTTAACGGCGTAAGGTTACCTGAAAAATCATCTGAATCAGATTACCTCAATGAGCTTGGTCTTGAAAAGAATGGATATATTCTTAGTGTAGGCAGGTTCATGGAAGAAAAAGGTTTTGATTATCTGATAAGAGCCTATAAAGCAACAGGAAAAAGCAATATTAAGCTCGTTTTAGCCGGAGATACGGATTATCCGACTGAGTATTCAAGAAAACTCAAGATGCTGGCCAACGAGAATGGGATTATTTTAACAGGTTTCATTAAAGGGGAGAAGTTGAGACAACTTTTCTCGTTTGCACGGCTCTTTGTAATATCATCATATTCTGAGGGACTGCCAATAGCCTTGCTTGAGGCAATGAGCTATGACCTGGACGTTCTGGCTAGCGATATCCCAGCCAATTCAGAAATCAGATTGGACAAAAATGACTATTTTCGAACGGGGGATGAAGAAGCTCTTGCTCAGGCAATCCTGAAGAAGCTTTCAGTGCCATCCCGGAGATCTTTCCGACACGTTCTGTCTGAAAGGTATGATTGGGATATCATTACAGAAGAGACAAATCAAGTTTATCAAACACTAATATCATAGCTAATGAAAATCAAAGCAGGAATAATAGGTCTTGGCAAAATGGGTTTATCACATGCTGCGATCGTGAATCCTCACCCGGATGTTGACCTGGTTGGAGTCTGTGACACATCCTCAATTGTGCTTGAAGCCTTTAAAAAGTTCAGTAAAGTCGGGGTATACGATGACTATAAAAGGATGATTGATGTTGAAAAGCCTGATTTCGTTATCGTGGCTTCTCCAACGAAATTCCATTATGAAATGGTCAATTATGCCCTTGATCGGGGTATACATACTTTTTGTGAAAAACCCTTCAGTCTGACTATCGAAGAGGGAAGGAAACTTGTAAAGAAGGCAGAGGATAAAGGTATAGTCAACCAGGTTGGATTCCATAACCATTTTATCGGCACATTCAGGGAACTGAAGCGCTTGCTTAAATCCGGAGTACTCGGAGAACTGGTACACTTTTCAGGAGAAGCCTACGGACCTGTTGTTCTTCGTGAGAAGGGAGAAACCTGGCGCTCTGACCCGAAGGAGGGAGGTGGTTGTCTCTTTGACTATGCGTCTCATGTTATCAACCTGATTCAGGAAATCTTTGGCACTCCGGTTAAAGCCAGCGGGTCCCAACTCAAGAAGATTTACTCGAAAAAGGTGGAGGACGCTGTCTACTCAATACTGACACTGGAATCAGGAGTCACCGGAGTACTTTCAGTTAACTGGAGCGATGAAACTTATAGGAAAATGTCCACCTCACTTATGGTTATGGGTAAAAAAGGCAAAATAACCTGTGATGCCACCGAATTGAAGATTTATCTCAAGGAGGCCAACCCTAAAGAAAATCTGGATAAGGGCTGGACCATAAAATATATTACTGACCTTGCAATACCTGTTGCTTTCTATCTGAGAGGAGAAGAATATAGTGCTCAGATTGATCACTTCGTCCAGTGTGTCCTTAATAATAAACAGGGGGAAATAAACTCCTTTGCTCAGGCCCTTAAGACTGACGAGACAATTAACTTAATTATTGAAGACTCAAAAAGGTAGACCATGAAGATGGAAAAGGTATTGTTTGGTGATAATCAGTTTTTTGCTGTTAATCACCTGTCAGACGAAAAGTCAAGGGAACAGGCAATCCGGTTTAAGGATGACGCCTCAATAATAAGGGTACTTGACCAGGCTATTGAAATTGGGATTAATACTTTCATGTGCACCACTCATGACCGGATTGGTAACGTATGCAACCATTTACGAACCAATCCTGAAAAATACAGGGATTTCAAGATCTTTCCTTGTATGCCTTATGCACACAAGTATGCTAATGCTGTTACTGAATTGGGAATTCTCGGCACGGTGAAACAATATGTACCAGGAAATATTTTCAGCACATTTACAAAAGGGGGCGTTGCATATCTGAACAAGGACTTCATCAAGCTCATGGAAATATTCATTGACGCTGAGATGAAAATGTTCAAGGGTATAAGCACTCCTGTCATTTTCATTCAAAATGTTGTGGTAGACCTGATTCTTGGTCTGGGACTTAACGGTGTCTTTAAGGAATATGATTCTTATATCAGAAAGAAGTATAATGCGGAACCTGGGTATATTACAATGAATTTGCCGGCTTTGCTTGATGCACTTAATTCAGTTGGAATTGAAAATCCCATAATTTGCAGTTCCATAAATAAAATTGGGTTCAGGATGTCAGGTGGGAAGGAGATCTATGAACACTATCTGAAGGAGAAGACATTCCGTCCGATAGCCATGCAGGTTCTTGCTGCCGGGGCGCTGAGACCAAAAGAGGCAATTGAGTATTTGAGCGGGTTCCCGAAAATAGAATCTGTTTTGTTCGGTGCATCCTCGAAAGCGCACATCCAGGAGACCCGTGATCTCGTTGAGAAATATCTGGTTTAACTGTGGTGAAAAAATTGAAAAGCAGGTATACCTGACTATGATGCGAGAGGTGTTCATCATATCAACGGGAGAGATCCTGAATGGGAAAACCGCTGGTTCAAGGCGAATGCTGAATATTGCCAGATCCCTTGCGGCCGGGAGAATTACGGTATACCTGTGCTCCTTTCCAGAGTTTAAGGGAGAGCCTGCTAATATGAATGAAGTACAATCCGGAATTTACACACTGGAATCCGTTAATAAAGCAGTCAAACGTGGCGGAACCCTGAGGCGGTTTATGAGAACTATTGATTACTACGCGAAACGGAGTGATGCAGAGAAAGTCATTTATCTGTATCCGACGACGTATGTTCTGAAAGACTTTATGTATCTTCTTTATTTTAAATACATTAAAAGTTACAGGTTCTTTTGCGAAATTAACGAACTCAGAAGTGCTATTGCTTTTTCTTCACCTCCCCCCTTGAAATCTGGCCCAAGAATTAAGTATTATCTGAAGTCGGTCAAAGAATACATTGTCTTTACTCTGAATGAATATCAGGTAATACTTTATGATGGCATAGTGGTGATATCGACGAGTCTTGAAAGGTATTTTTCCCGTTACACTGCAAGAATAATCAGGGTCCCAATACTCTGTAATACTGAGGAAATTGCAGTTGCAGGCGAGCCACCTGTATTTAATGGAGAAACATTTAAAATCTGCTTTGCTGGTTATATCAAGAGCGAAAAGGAAGGATTCGCTCTGTTGTACGAAGCTTTGTCTATTGTTAGCGATGAGAAGAAGGTCGAATTATATTTATATGGCATTCTGGATGAGGAAGACAATGTCAGGCTCCGTCAACTTGCAGATAAATATGAACTTACAGAGCATGTGTTTTACCTGGGGAATCTCGAGCCAGAAAGGTTAAAGTATGAGTTTCTCAAATATCACCTGCTGATTCTTCCAAGACCTTTGAATAAGAGAACTAAATATGGATTCTCTACAAAGCTTTCTGAATACCTGGTTTCCGGGGTCCCTGTTCTG
>Ga0209373_10002208_pt1 | contig 20096 bp, 20 predicted proteins | sample Higcelweek5metaG_FD_187173 | JGI IMG/M metagenome (GOLD analysis project Ga0209373, IMG submission 187173) | Freshwater pond sediment microbial communities from the University of Edinburgh, under environmental carbon perturbations - High... | ecosystem: Environmental > Aquatic > Freshwater >... | reverse complement strand
GATGTATTTCCATCCATTTGTCGAAGCTTACGTGCATGAAAATGTTGGCCAGCAACGGACTGATAACGCCCCCTTGCGGGGTTCCTGTCAGTCGGTCTATATGGTTTCTATCCTGTTGCACAATCCCTGCTTTGAGCCACCTTTCAACATACAGTAAAACCCATTTGTCTCCACAATAAAACCGTACCGCTTTCATCAGCAGTTCATGGTCGATGGTATCGAAGAACCCTTTAATGTCAAGATCGATCACAAAGTCATGGTCGAACGTGTTCTTCAATGCCTGTCCTACCGCCTGATGGCAATTCCTTGACGGGCGGTATCCAAACGAACTGTTGTGAAAGATTGGTTCTACGATGCGTTCCAAATGTGTTTTAACTACCTGCTGTGCGATGCGGTCCAATAGTGTTGGTATGCCTAACTTACGCTCCCCACCGCCCTTCTTTTTGATGGATACTTCTTTTACGGGCATCGGAAAATAACTGCCGGAGGTTAGACGGTTCCATAGTTTGTACAGTTCGGCTTTCAGGTTGTTGTCCAACCATTCCCAATCCATACCATCTACGCCACCACTACCTTTGTTGGCTCGTACTTTCTTGTATGCCTGTAAAACCATGACCCTGGTAATTGGTTGTGATTTTATTTCATAATAATCAATCATCGCATTGCTGCTTGTTGGTAATTAATGAAACTTGAACAAGCCAAGCCCTTCGCTCCCCCCGGTTTCCCGGGATTCTCCACTACTACGGCTTGGTCTGCCACCGGTACTTCATACTATCCCAGCATGACTGCTTCCCTTTGCGGTTAACAGTGCAGTATCGGCTTCTCTTGTTCCGTACAAAACCCTGTATTGCCTTCCTGCCAACTTAATCCCGGGTGCCGTGTAAACAGTAATCAGGTTCCCTTTACACTCTTAACGGACACGAACGTAACCATCCGCTTTCGACATCGTTGCAAATTGTTACGGGACTTCTTAGTTGGTTCAATTTATTCAGCTCGACAATACCCACCTACAGGGATCATGTCCCCGTTTTTCCTTATCGTTCACCACCGAGGGAGTTTCCGCCCAACGCAGCATAAGGTGGTTTGCAAACTACCCCTGAAGATCGTCTGCGGAAGGCCATTTCCTTTGTTGATAATAATGATTCCTTAGCTCAGTTCGCTCGGCTTCGGCTTTCGTTTTACCATCAATTAAGGGCTTCCATCTTTTGTACAGCATTCTTCCCGCTGTTAAGGGGTTGATTCAAGACACACACGTACGGAACTATATGCAGTTGCCGACTGCGGGCGGTTTTCCTGTCGAGCCGCACCGCCGCTGTTGCGGGCTACTTGGCTTGTTGTCAGCACGGAAACGGCAATTGACATATAGTTTTTGTTACCGGTTCGGTTTTTAATCATTCTAAATTTCATTTTCCACTTTATCTAATTATTTCAAATATCTAATACAAGACGAAACCCAGTATCAGAATCGCAGTAGTCTGGTTGATGACCATAACGACTTGCAGATCGACAATACTTAGCACCACTCCACCAACTTCCACCACGTATAACCCTATCAATGGAAACTCTAGTATCTAGCGGATTAATTACCAAGCCAATTGATTTACATTCTTTATAGTAATCCTTTCTATACCAGTCCATGCACCATTCATAAATATTACCATGCATATTATAAATCCCCAATTGATTTGAATTATAACTATTTACAGACACCGTATCTTGTTTATATAATCCTGGCTCAAAGTCTTTATAAGGATAATGTCCATGATAATTTGAATTATCAGTAGTCAAATTATTCCCAGTATTAAAAGGTGTAGTTGTTCCTGCCCGACATGAATATTCCCATTCTGCCTCTGTTGGTAAACGATACTTTCTATCCTCCTTTATTGATAACCATTTACAAAATTGAATTGCATCATTCCAACTTATATGCGTTACTGGATGATCATATTCGGAAAATAGCTTTAAATGACCAGATATACCAAAACACCAATTGACTCCGGGCTTATTCAGCCATTTTTCACCATCATAAATATTACTACTATTATTTGTTTCAGCATCAGTCCTATAGCTCGTATCATTTATAAATATCTCGAAATCCGCAATAGTTACAGCATATTTACAAATACTAAAATCAGCTAGAGTAACCTCATGTAATATTTCCCATTCCTTCCTATCGAATTCATTTACATTACTTCCCATTTCAAAAGTCCCGCCCTTAATTCGAATATAGTTGGCCAGATTTAATGAACTGCACTCCATTTGTGAAATATTAAACTTAGACTTATTAGTTTTCATTAAGCGGCCAATTATTTTATTGCATGATTACTAATCGTTCTATTAACAAATGATTCTATAAAGCTCTCAATATTTGAGAATAGCCCGATGAAATATTCTATATTGCTGGTATCAAGCTCATTAAAATCTGAACGTATCTGTATCAAAGCTTCAATCAACTGAATTTCCTTGTTAGTTAAAAAATTAAGTCTTATTAATTCATTTAATGAATCTTGATAGGGATTTACATAAATATCTGATAATCTTAATGAAGAACGTATTATTGAGAAAACCCAACGAATAATTCGTTGAAGGTATATCCCACAATTATTGCTATCTAAATTGCGATAAATATTTTCAACATAGTATCTTCTAAATAGGTTTTGAGTATTATTCAAATAGACATAAACAGCCTCGTTTTCATTAAAAGACTGTAAATTAATTATATCCAAATCTCCATATAATATTTTAACATTTCGTTTATGAAGCGCATTTATGATCTCACTATTGTAATATTTGGACTTATTGAATTCATTCTCAAAATCGTATTGATAAATTACATTGATATCCAAACGCAAATTATATCTATTTTCAAAAAGACAGACAGTTTTTGATAGATATTGTGTGATCACTGAACTGTATTGCTTAAAGATTAAGATCAAATCAATATCTGACCAATGCTCAATCGGCGATTTATCTCGAACCAAACCACCATGCAAAATAATCACTTGTATATTTTGTTTGAGTTGCGTTATAACGTCTCCGGTAAACTCATTTATGCACTCTTGATATTTCAATTCTAATGGTTGTTTCATTGAATTTATATTAAAACCAAATTTTGTCAATGTGTTTAAAATCTGGATTGTTATCAGTGATATAATTAGTATTCTCTAAAAATGGATTTTCGTGTTCCATACTAATATAGGAAACAGTTTCATTGTAGGTTTCCTGAATTAGTTTTGTAGAATATTGAGGGTTACCCATATTCTCTGGAACACATATTAACATTTTGTGATTGAAGTAATTTAAATTTCCAGTTAATATTCGTAATCCTAATTTTTGTGCATTATTCCATTCATAAGATTGAGGATGCGGAGTATTAAATGCCAAAAATGTTGTAACATTTGGTTTGCATCCTAATTTTTTTATAAATCTGATATCATTTGATAAATTTAGTGCAGTTTGTCCTTGATAGCCGAAAATAAATATTGGATTTAATGCAATGCCATTTTCTAAAATTAAATCAAGCTTCTTTTCAATTTCCGGTTCTTTTAAATTTTTAGATAACCCTTTCAAACGATCTTGATTTATTGTTTCAACTCCAATCTGAATCATATCAATATTTGCCTCCTTCATTAATTTAATTAGAGGAAGATCTAATGTGTCAAGACGTGCTTTTATCTTGATGGGAATTTGTTTGCATTTATTCTGGCTACGCATTTCAATAATAGCTTGAAGCAATTCTACAGTTCTTTTTCTATCAATTGTAAAAGTTTCATCAATAATATTAAATCTTTTAAAACCAGCATTTTCCAACAATATCATTTGTGAAATTACCGTGTCTATTGATTGCATTCGATATTTCCTTCCCCAATGAGGGGCTAATGTACAAAACGTGCAAAAATGAGGACAACCTCTGGTTGTCATTATTGGAGCTCTTTCATGTTTTGCATAAAGATTAATATTCACTAAATCATAAGAAGGTACTATATCTATATTTTCAAGCAAGCATTCTGCGGGATTATGGATAATTGAATGAGAATTCAAATAACTAATCCCATTTATTTTGCTTACATCTCCATTTTCTTGTAGACAATCCACTAAATTGGAAAATGCAAATTCACCTTCACCATGAACAACATAATCAACAAGACCTGTATTTAAAACAAAGTCACTATTTGAGGATGGGAATAAACCGCCAAGAACGGTAATTTTATTATACTCTTTTGCGAGTCTTAAAATTCGATAAGCATCTGGAAATTCATTAGTCATGCAACTAATCGCAATAATATCATTGTCCTTAATTTCTTGAATTAAATCAAAAGCAATATTTTCTACCATGCGTAAACGATTCTCTTGGATACTAATTCTAACCGATTTATTTTTTGAACGCAAATAAGATGCAAGAAAAAGTGGACCAAGACGTAATCCAACTGGACGCAGATTATATTTTTTTATAATCTCAACGTTATTTTGCATGGGTTCCGTGAATAGTATATTCATAATTTTAAGGATTTAAAACAGGAAATCTTTCTTTTATATTTAGATTACTGTACAAGTATTTTACTGAATCACACCAGTCTTTATCCATTTTATAAATGCTATCTGTGACTGAAGCAATTTTACCAACACAACCACCAGCACAACGGGAAAGCACAGGGCAATCTTTACAATCTCCCTCAGAGAGAAACTCAATATTACGTTTCTGAATCTTTAATATTTTTTCGGGATAATAAATTATCTTTTGCTCCTTTGGGTCAAAATGCCCAAAAATCAAATCCTCTAATACACCATTTGGTATATATTTGGGACCTAAAGCTGCCCAGTCACAACACGAAACAAATCCGTCTGGTGTTAATCTAGGTGTCGGAATAGATGACTGACAATAAATACTTACATCTTCATCAAAATTCACAATAAGCAGATTTTGATAAAACATATCAAGTTCGATGGCTCTATGAAATGCTGGCACAAAACCTTTTGCAAACTCCGTTATTGGTGTTTTGGGAACATTTTTATTCACCTTTGAGCGATACATTGGTGCAGCACTTACATATTTAACACCGAGAGTATTAAAAAACTCAATCAATTCACATTGTTTAAATAAATTCTCATCAGAAATTGTTGCCCTTACTCCAAATTGAATATTTGAGTTATTAGCAAAACGCTTTATATTGGACAATACTATTTCACTACTACTATTTCCTTTTAATGTGGGTCTTTGCATATCTTGAATTTCTGACCGTCCATCACATGAAATCCATAAGACTTGTACATTATTTTCAATCCATTCTGAAATTTCATTATTGAAATATCCATTTGTTTCAATTTCAATAATTAAATCTCCTTTTGCTAAACTTCTAGCATATTCTGTTATTTCAACCATTTCTTTAAATGCAATGGTTGGCTCTCCAGGACTAAAAAAACGAATTGCTTTTTGTCTGCCAGTGTTAAAATAATCTTTAATGCCTATTTTTGCAAAGTCCAAATCAATAACACGATCATTTTCATCTACCTTTAACTTAGGCATATAGCAATAATAACAATTCAGATTACATGTTGCAGTTAATAAAATTGTTATTTGTTCTTTTCGCCAGAATCCCATACATGTTTACTTTAAAGTGAAGTTCCAAAAATTCTCAATCTTGAAATATTGTCAAAAAACATTGTCTACTGGTAAATTGTTAGCCAAAGAAAATGAACGTCTTGGTCAAGTCTGCCTGTCAAACGGGAACTTGTCAAACCGAGAAATCCACTCAAGCTACTAGAACCTAAAATTTTAAATACTTATCAAAAGGCTCAGTCTTGTCAAAACACAAAACTGTCTCATGTGACCGAAGTCGTCAAAATAAAACTTTGTCACAACCCGATACCGTTTCAAGTAGCGATTAAACTGACCGGTAACGGAAAATTGTAAGTGCAGAAGCGGATTTCGGAGAGCGTTCTTGTCCGCTAGGACGGAACGGCGATGCGAGAATCCGCGGTTGGCGAACCACTGAACCCGCTTTTGCATTTACAAAATGTTATGGGCTGGTTTTAATAATAAGTCAAATTGCAATTCCTTTTTAATTTTATCGGTAAAAGTCGGGACTTCCATATGCAGCATCTATTTTCCAATAACCGCTCCTATGTTTGGAAAACTTCAAACTGGTCCCGGGAATTCCATAGTCATTATCACCAAATTTTTGTAATGAGGTTACATTCAATACTGCATCAAAACATGATATTCCGATATTTGAATCCACTTCTTCTATAGTTTTTGCTGGTTCAATTGCATTGTCCGTTTCGAAAGGGAAATACATAAATTTCGATATTTCTTTTTTATCTTTTGATTCCACCGCTTTTTTAAATGCGGACAAAAATTCATCAACATCTGTATATTTAGCTTGCGATTCCATTGCTTTTGTATACTCGTCTGATATAGTTATTTTTTTTGCACTAGTAGATATTTCATTAATTCTCCACCCGTCATTATACTTAACAAATGTTGCTGTTACATTATATGTTTTGCCAACTTTTATATCATTATAAATCTCACCGATAGGTGTGATTTCCGTAATTATTTCTGTGTACTCAACTTCAGAGGTATTCATTGCGGGTATTTCTCTTATGCCAGTTACTTTGTCTAATTCTACTTTTGCAACAGCCATTAAAATATAATCTCTGGCTACTGAACCAACATAGTATTGTTTACCTTCTTCGGATAATTCACCATAACAGCCATAACCGTGGTTCCCAGGTGGAATATATCTGTAACGAGCTAATTCTCTCTCTGTAAGAAGTTTTAATTCTTGAGGAATCCCGGGGCTTAGACTTTTATCGCTAATTTGAACAGTCGAAGTGATGTATCTAGGATACTCATTTTTTAGAACTTTTTCTGCATTCGAATTGGAAAGTTTGCCATCGCTACAACTATTCATTAAAATGAGGACTAATAGAATAGCAAAACTGATTAGATTAGTTTTAAGAATTTTCATAATGTTAAAGTATTATGGTTTTCCTACTCGTAAGGCTTTTCGGTTTCGCCCCGTTTATAATTGGTTTCTGGTCTCCATTTTTGTCATAATAGGGAGTTTGCCTTTAGTAACTGTTTTTTGTTTTAAACTTGCCCATAACGTTGGCAATATGAAAAGTTGGGGATTACGGAGCGATTCACTGTCAAGGTACACAGACCTATATGCGAGCCACAACCCTTGAATAACCTACAAAACCCCAATTTTTTATATTGCGTGTTAGCTGCAGTTAATTGTTGTCCTTCCAAATTATTTTTTCATTATCATAATCAAGTCTATGAGCAATAATTGGAGTAATAAAATTGTCAACAACGGGCTTGTTATCAGAACCTGTTGTTTTCCTTAGTAAATGCTTTATTACACTGTCAAGTCTAAATTTTTTAGAATCAATTGTCAAAGGATTCAATGCTAAATTTAAGCCACTTCCATCTTGTACGCTTGTAAATAATACACCGTCAATTTTTTCATTATTTCTAATACTACTGTATATAATTGAATTGCAAAATGCACTGGTCAATTTGTACAAATTTTTATTATCAATTGCTTGCATTTTAAATAAGCCATTAATAAGTTGTAAGAAATCTAATTGCGTTTGCTCAAGGTCAGATGAAATGTGCTCAACTAATCGTTTCATGGAATCATTGTAGAAATCAGGAATTATCATAACCTCTAAATCTTCAATTAAATCCCATTTACCAGCTGTAACCCAAAATATATCATTATCAAGTAAGTTTTTAGCCCATAATAATTTTAATTCCGCAAGGTTTGTAATCCAGTTGTCAGAAACATAGAATAAATTTTGTAAAGGCTTGTTTGCTCTTGAATATTCCAAAACCTTATCAGCTGGAGGATAATAAAGGTCTTTAAAATCAAAATAATTAACAAAGCAATCATTCTTTCTCGAACGATAAAAACTAAAATTTAACTCTTTATGAAATGTATATGAATAGCAAGGCAAGCTCTTTATTTGCGAAAACACAAAAAATAATTCTTCATATGCGAAATCGCTATTTAAATCGACACTTTTTATTCTATCAATTATTTCGTTTATCATGCGAAAGGCTCTTTTTTTTAATGGCAGCTAACGGTCCGCAGCTATGCCCAGTAGCCGTTTTGCGGGCTTCGTCACTGTCCAAAGGTTCAATGCTATTGCGGGGTGCGCTGTTTCAAATTGCTCTTTCATAGACTATTGGGCATAGGTGCTGTTGTATGCTGTATTCATCTAATCTTATTTACTTTTTAACAAAGAACTATTTGTTAAGTCTATAAATGGAAGAATGTTCAAAAGGCTATTGTCTTGTTTCAGATCTACCAAAGTGGTATCTTTTGAAAATTCCGCCCACCTATTAACTATGCCAAACGCTTGATCTTTGTCAATCAAATGTAGTTTTAGACTACTTTCTTTAAGCTCCTCTTCACTATGAAGTGGCAGATTAAGCTTTGAAACATCTAATTTATTAGTTTCATTTGCTTTAATATCTATTAAGTCAATAAAATGAGCTATACTTCTTACTCCATATCTAAAATTAGAATGGGCAATGAAGCGCAATAATGATCTTGGTATAATGGAAATTTTATCACCAAATCTTAACTTAATTAATGAGATTGCAACACATACTTTATCTACTCTACGATCACGACTTTCAGTTCTTAAATCAAGATCTGGGATTGTAATTATCCCTCCATTAATTCTAGATAATAAATCTACTAATTTCCCTGTGTTATTTTGTTCTATTTTTGAGTCAGGAATCATTTTCATTGAGGCTGATTTTTCCATTTCCTTTGGCAAGTCAGGATTGCTACCAGCTAACACTATAACAGATTTGCCAAGTTTTAAGTCTCTATGTCCAATGTGTAATTCACCATCCCACAACAATGGAAGAAGTGCGGCATAATTAGACTCATCACTATCGAATTCATCAAGAAATAATAGCGGAAATCTGTCATTGATTTTTAAGTTTCTTAATTCATCAATAGATTGTGCCAAATCATCAGCAGTTCGCATTGTTGCCATATTAAATGTTACTGCTTTAACACGTTCATTAGCCATTGCCAAACATAGCTGATGAATAAAATGAGATTTGCCAGCTCCTGGAGCAGCAATCATTAACGCATTGAACGGTCTTTTCCTTGTAGAGTCATTTAGATATGAAGAAATTTGTTGCATAAGTTTAGTAATTTCAGTACGATGTGGTTCGTCTAACGTTGAATACCCTTTTATTAATGATTCACTTTGTGCAACAGCAATCGGGAATAATGCATCTGGTATTACTTCGGCATCAATTATTGCATCTGTTATAATTTTCTTTGCTTTTTTGACTTTTTCAGATTTACTTAAAGACTGGAATTTGCGTAAAGTTTCGGCGGCTTTTAGAATTTCTTCAGGTATTTTAAATTCTTTTGCAAAAGATTCTAAAATTTCATCCTTGGTTTTAGAAATATTTTTCACACTTGCTTTTTTTTGAGGGCTCTTACTTTTTGATAATTCTTGACCTTTTCCCATAATATTAATTTTTTTAGTTTACAAATTTGAGTTTTCAATATAGCATACAACGGTTTCCGCTATATCCTGTGCGATTACGATACGGAACGCGGAATCAATCCAGGCGGGTGAGCATAGGGGATAGCGGTTTGTTACCTGCCGATGTTATTATTCATTAGACACACACTTCCGTAATTGTTTCTTCAAGTAGCTGGATGAATTCCTTTGTTTTAAGGGGTAAATTATTTTCACTATCAAGTCTTAAGGAAGGGGGCAATTCAATGTGAATTGAAGTCCAGACTTGATGAGTAATTGTTGCAGTGTTGGACGCCTTGAAATGAATTTTTGCGAAATCGCCATTGATACTATATCCCTGCAGATTTTTATTATTTTGGATTTTTTCTTGGAGGCATTTCGAGAAACTGATTGAAATTTTATTCCTTTCTTCCGAACCTGAAGAAATTTCTATAGCATTATCCTTTATTTTTTTTGCACCATGTCCATGTATTTCAATAAGATATTTTGGATTCCAGTTGACAATTTGAATTGAATAATCAGTTCGTAAGCTTTTATTTGGGTCTATTGGATAATAACATGCAATAATGGAGGACAATTTTAATTCCTCAGCGATTTGTCTTGCTATAACTCCAGCATTTTCGTCACCATCTGGATGTTCAGGACATGGCATCTTTTTAACACCACCTGGTGTGTGATGAGGAGCTCCAACAATGATATCCTTTCTGCCTCTTTCCTCGATAAGCAGAATTGATGCTTTTTTTTGTAGTATATCGTTTGTCATAGTGTATTTTTTCAAATGGCAGGTAACGGTCTAGTGCAACCGCCGTTCCCTTGCACTTTGCCGGACGCCCAGATATCGGCCCATGGTGGAACATGCTTAAGGCGGCCGGCGGACGCCTTGGAAAGCCAGGCTGGTGGGAATGGTGGCTGCACTTTGTTATGTGCATGTGAAGATTGTTTTTTGATTCTCGTTTGTTGCGCAGAAGCGTTGCGGCCTCTGATTGGTTGCTTTTTTCGCCCGGCAGCCATGTTTAATTTTTTGATTCAGAAAACCTTGCAGTAGAAATTGGCTGATCTCGGGCTTGGCGCAAAACTTGCCACATTTTTTACCGGTTTGTTGATCAGATCCCGGGAGCGAAAAAAACTATACCACCGGATTGGCCCACGGGAGCTTTTGTGCAAGTTTTGTGACAAGCAACCCAGCTCGATCTGGCATTCAATTTTTGGTTCTCTTTCATTTGTCCCGCAAACGCGATGCAGCTCCTGACTTCCGGACTCTCTGCCGGAGAGCCTTGTTTGAATTTTTTGATTCCACTGACTTTGCTGGTGAACTGTTGTTTGCGTAAACTTTAATACTAATTTCTTCATTTTTAATCGTTTGCCGGGTCAGCCACATCATGCAATTTGGCTTTAGTTGTTGACCTTACGAGCTCTTCTATCGTTCATTTTTTTTCATTGCACATAACGTTCTGAATTATATGTTGTTGCCGATTGCGGGTTGCTTTCCTGTCGAGCCGTACAAAAGTTGTTGCGGGCTGTGAACTTCCAAATCTGCACTGAAACGGCAATTATCATATATTTTTTGTTATGGGCTGGCATTTATTCTTGTCTTTTTAAAAAAAGTACTTCTTCAATAATTTTTGGATACTTTTCTGAATAGAAATAATAAACTAATTCAATATCAAAATATTCAAAAGCAAGCTTCTTGTTTGTATTTGTATTTTGCTTTACTCGTCCTGAATTAATCAAATAGTAATTGAAATGATCTTTATTTAATACGATTAAAAAATAGTCACAAAGCAACTCTTTTGCAATGTATTTGATTAGCAAAGTTCGATGTGATTCATGTAGTCCTTTGCTTTCTGCTATTTGAAAGAGTAAAAAGTTTATTTTGTACAAAAAAAGGCTTAAATTATTGTAGATTGTATTTAGTGACATATAGTACTCATTCAGAGAAAAATTAAAAACTTCATCATCATCAATGCTCACATTGTCACTAATTTGGATATATCTTTTATACTCTAAGTCTGCGTTTAAACTTCTTACTAATTCTATGATAAATCCAGTATAAATTGTTAAAACAGTAAATGGACTTTTTTTAAAGCCATTAGGAAATGATTTACTTAAGTCTTTTTTTGCTTCTACTTCTTTAAGCTCTTGAATCTTTAGTAAGTAATCCTTATAAATGTTTTCTCCATGAAGAATCTCTTTCTCCTCGATAATACTTTGAGTCTGTTTCTTCATCTGAATGAGACTTAAATAATAAACAACCACAGCAATAGTCGTAATTATTGGAGTCAAGATATTATTGAAAATTTCTGCAAACGCTTGAAATTTAATATTTCCACAAAAACTCAGAATTATATACACTGCGATCTCGAAAATTATAATCGAGAGTAGGATCATTATATTTCTATCATGTTTACTCATAGTATCTTGTAGCGGATTTATGCTTGCCCATAACGGTTACATGTATGAAACGTTGGGGATTGCGGGCTTCGTCCCTGTCTGCCGTTACAAAAGCTATTGCGGGGCAGAATGCTTCACGTATCCGCTTAAACCCCAATGTTTTATACATGATGTTAGCCACTGGCATTTTTTTATTTTAAAGTCCAAGTTTTTATTTTGGAATTCTGTTTGCATTAAATACAAAATGATTTAGTTTTTTCTCTTTAAAATCAATCATGTGTTTCGAACTATAATACTCGTAACCAGTGTCTTTATATCTTTCATTTTTCCAACTTCCCTGAATGTAATTCGTTTTTGGATTTGTCACAAATGTTTTATAGTCTTCAATTATATTTTTGATTTTTAGATGGTTAATCATAAAAATAAAACCTTCTTTTTCGAAATCGGTCAAGTAACTTAGAGTTTGGTCAATAATATTGTATTTATCCTTATTCCACCATCCTTTAAACTCAATTATTATGGATGAATCCAGCTTTTTGTCTGTGATTTTTAAATCAATTCTACCGTTTCCTTTTTCTGGTTCTGCTTCAACCGATTCGAAGTTTTGTGATAATAGAGCTTTAAAAAAATATCTAAACGGAGACTCAAGAATTTTTCCTTCTTTTATATTCTCTATGCAAATCTGATTGCTCCCTTGATGTTGTAGTTCTTTTATGCCCTTGACAAAATAGTCTATGAAGGATAATTGTGAACATTCTTCTATTTGGAGTTTTGCTTCATATTCCTCTTTCTCAATTTCCCAAAATTCTTTTTGAAAATCTTCAACATCCTTAAATCCATTGTCATTTAAAAGAGCTTCTTTTCTTACTCTTGAATAATTATGATTTGAGATTTCTAAAGCTGTTCTTGTTGCAAGTTTTTCTAGTTGTATAGAAATGTCTTTCAATCCCTCTTTTAATAACAACCTAGACATTTCTCCAACCTGAAACAAAGTATGCCCATTTTCAAATACAAATGCTTTTTGAAAGAATAATACTGCAAGTTTCTCCTTTGTAATCTTTCTTAAATGCGATTTATTAATTTCAATTAGTCGAGCAAAGTCATTCCCGACTAATAAATATAAAGTCTGGAATTCAAGCCAAGATTGGTAGCAGTTTCTTTTATGTTCAGGACTTTCATCTTGCGATTTTGAAATGCAATCTTGATGAATTTCTCTTGGTAATTTAGATTTCCAAGTGTTAAATAAGGTTTCCTCTAAATATGAAAGATTGCGCTGTCGTAATAACCTTTTGAAATAATCATGGGGAAATTTAACCATTACATTTTCCAAATATTCTTTTGTCTCATCAGGTAATTTGATGGAGACCATATTTTTCAATTCCTCTTTGTCAAGGCTGATTCCTATTTGCTGGTTAAATAATTTTGGTTTATCCATGTATATTTCAATAGTTGAGTCTGTTTTTTTGCTTGTGGCTAACGGTCTAGTGCAACCGCCGTTCCCTTGCACTTTGCCGGACGCCCAGATATCGGCGCCCTATTGGTTCATCCTTTAGGCGGCCGGCGGACGCCTTGGAAAGCCAGGCTAATGGGAATGGTGGCTGCACTGTGTTACCGGCTGGTTTAATTTGATTTTTTTGTTGCACCGTACGCTTGTAAGCCTCCTGCATTTTCCTTGGAAACCGTTTGTTGATCTTGAACTCCGAGCCAAATTCCACTAAACTGGATTTCACTCAGAACTTATAATAGTATCATCACTTGCCGGTAACGTTTCGCATATGAGTAGTGGCGGGTGTTCGGAGCGATTCATTATCCCACGAGGAAGAAATTACAATAGAATTACTACCATTGGATAACCTGCAAGCCCCGCCATTACTTATATGCACTGTTAGCTTTAGTAAATTTATTGCCATTTGGATAATACTGAATCAATATCTTATGTGTTATAGAAATTATACTATCAAAATTAATAGCTACTTGCCCTAAAAGTTTAGTCTCGTTAGAGTATTTATAATCCTCATAAAATTTATGAGCTTGGATAAGATTATCAGACATGAAAAATTTAGACCTATGAAAATAGTCTATATGTGTATCAATAAATGCTCTATTTGACATAACAACAATATAAAAATTGTGAATCTCTTCAATCAATTTGGTGACTATGATATTTGCACTATTATAAGAGCTTTCATTGAGTAATTCTAAATGATTTCTCCTAAATGGCAATCTAAATGCTGAAAAATACAACTTTGTCAACGAAGACCATATGTCATATATATCAAGACTCTGAGGTACTGTTTGATTAACATCCTCTATTGTCAATATACTGTTTAGTTTAGTTAAGAATATAAAATTCTTATCTTGAAGAGGTATAGGAAGAGAATTATAATCAATTTCACTAAATATAGGATGGTTTTTAAATTCTAATCCCAATAAATCTATTAATTCTAGCTTATTTATCCCAAATGAGGTTATTGAATTTTCAGCTATTGCCGAAAAGTTAATTTTATAATCGTCAAGATTAGAAATATACTTGGGTTGGCAGACTTCATCATTTTTAATTTTTTCTTCTTTAAGTTTTCTATTTTGCAATCTAAGATTCACCAAATGGTGATAATTTTTAACAAATAGGAGAATTGCAGATAATCCAGCTGCAACTCCAGTTATTACAGTCCAATTGTCAATAATTAAATTCCAAAATTTTCGTAGCATATTTTTTTTATTAAAGCTAACGGTCTAGTGCAACCGCCGTTCCCTTGCACTTTGCTGGACGCCCAGATATCGGCGCCCTTTGGTTTCATCATTCAGGCGGCCGGCGGACGCCTTGGAAAGCCAGGCTAATGGGAATGGTGGCTGCACTGTGTTACCGGCTGGTTTATGTTTTTTTGATCCACCGTACGCTTGTAAGCCTCCTGCATTTTCCTTGGAAACCGTCTGTTGATCTTGAACTCCGAGCCAAATTCCACCAAACTGGATCTTATTCAGAACTTAAAATAGTATCATCACTTGCCGGTAACGGCTGGCGGTATGGTTTGTTGCCGATTTCGAAGCACTTTCCTTTCAAGTTACAACTCCTTTTGATACGAGCTGTGCCGCTCGAACACGTACTGCAAAGGCAATTAACTATACCGCTCGTTATAGCCAGTGGTTCTTTTTCGTAAGTTAATTTTCATTATATCCAAATTTCCTGCTTTGCAAAACTTCTTTCCACCAACTCTCTCTGTCAATAATAATTTGGTCGTCTGTCGTTGATTTGTAAATGTCGAGAATTGAGTATCTGAAATTTTGTTTTATATGGTCAAACGATAACGCTCTAAGTCCAATGTTACCACCGTGTCCAGAGTTTACGTAAGCTCTCCAACGCCCTAAAATCATATGTTCACCATAGGCCGAACCAACATACATCTTTCCATTGGAAATGTCGGTCATTAGGTAAACGCCTTTTTGGTTTTGAAGTGCAGTTTTCCAATTATCCTTTTCGATTACTCTTCTTAACTCGTCCCAAGAAATATTCACCTTTTCATAACCAGGAAATAAGTCATTGTCAAAAGTGTCAGGTAAAATTTGAGATACATAACAGTCGTCAATTACTGATTCGGCATTACGAATCATTATCTGTGCTTTGTTCTTAAATTTTACGATTAAACGTCCAACATATTTTTCGTATTCGGGCAGGTCTTGATATTCGTAACCAACACCATTGAGTAGATTCAAGTCCTTAGTTATTTGTCCAATATGAAACAGTAACCAAAAATCTTCATTCGGCTTTATCTTAACGAGTCCAACCGTGATTTGTCCTGCTTTGTATGATTTGTTTCTGTTGTAATTCCAATATTGTCCAGCAAGCATTGTAGATATGTCGCCATTTTTAAAAAGTTCTATCGGATTCCAATTTTGGGCGAACATCAAATTGAAACGAATCTTCACGTTGTTAAGATTGTCAAGTCTTAATATGTCATTTAATTTAATGCTGTTCATTTTTAAAAAATATTTCCTTAGGGGTGTCGTCGTGCCATTGGCTATAACGGTTGACAATATGGCCAGTAAGGGTTTGCGGGCGATTTCCTATCAAGGTACACGAAAAGTTGAAGCGGACAACCACCTTTCGCATATCTCTGAAACCCTTATTGGCTATATTGTGTGTTACCTGCTGGCCTTTTTTAATTTAGAGATTAATAAAATCACTCAAAATTACTATTTATCTCAAAATCATTGTCCACGTTTTTTACCTAAGTCAACTGCCTTCCAAAAGGACTTAAAAAAATCACTAAATCGCTTTTTGGTAACTTTTTCAATTTTGCCTTTTGTTTGCTCAGTGTCAATTTCAGTTTTACTTTTTTTGTCTTCCATTTTTTAATTTTTTAATGTAATATTATTTTTCACAGGAATCCTGCTTTCATAAATACTTAATCGAAACAAAAAAGACTCAATTATTAAACAAAAAATCAAACAATTTATCCTTATGGTTTTTACAGGCTGACTTTTAATTAAAAGTCGCAGGGTCAAAAACTATTAACAAAGAATCTCTACTTAATAACCATCCTCTTGCATCAATTTCCTCAATCATTTTAAATATTTCTTTATGATTAATATGAGAATAGTTTTTATCAAAGTGTCGAATTAAATTTTCAATATTAACAATATATTCACCACTGTTGTCTTTTTCAAATTGTCGCTTGGCAAACAATAATATTTCATTAATAATTTGTTCGTAATCCATTTTATTCAAGTTTTATTATCATTTAAAAATCAATCAATTCATTTCCGCTGAATTTATCCTGTTTGCGTGTTTTTTTTTAGGCTTGCAGGTAACGGACAAGTATATGCAAAGTGGGCGTTTGCGGGCTTCGAACTTATCAACCCGAGACAATATTGAATCGGGCTACAACCCTTGAATATACTGCAATTTCGCCCATTTTGTATATACAGTGTTAGTGGCTGGCATTCTTCTTTCTCTCAATATCTTTCATTATCCAATTTGATAGTCTTCCACTTTTATTATCTCCGGCTACAAATCTTCCATCACTCAAAATCGCACATTGACATTGGTCTGTGAGTAATTTCAACTTATTATCAACTAAATACACTAATCCTGTGTTTTTCAATTTGTCAATAAATTCATTTAGTGTTTTATATCCTCCTTTAGTTACAAATTCTTCAATTTCTTTGTCTAGTGATAAATCTATTTCCCCTTTATTGCACAATTCACTGATAATTACTTGTTGAGTCTCATCAATAAATACAGGTAACCAGTCGGTTGATTCAGTATTATCTTTTAATATTGAGGCTTTTGCATCATAATAGTCGTAATCCCATCCTAAGTGTTCTTGGACATTTCTTATTCTTGCACTGAGATAAATAGTAGCAGGTTCCATTGTTAAATCTTCTCCAAATATCTCCATTGGTAATTGCTCAAATCGGTATGATAGCCTTGACCAAATGACCTCCATCAAAAAATAACTTGAATTATATGACGAAGTGGTATAAAATGGCCACCATTCTTCCTCATTTAATGGTGCAATAAAAGGCATACCATTCATTTTCATCATTGAATATTTGTCGCATATAACAAGATTAGGGAAATTATGAGGTCCAAAACCTCCTATTTTGTTTGAAAAGTCGGTCGTGAGATTTTTTTCCAAATACTCAAAAAACTTTATTCTAAAGTTTCTTTCACTCTTAAATCCATTATACCCAAGAATGATTCTTGGAGGCATCAAAGCTTCTAGTTTTAAGGTTTGATATACATATTCTTCTTGTAAGGATATTTTTCCTGTCTTGAAAACATCCAAATCTTTTCTACATATTCCACGAAATGAGTCCCTCAATAATCTTCCAACATATTGCTCAGGTTTTATAGTATCATAATGGTCGGCTAAAAACTGGAGATTCAAAAATCCTTCTTCAAGGTCTTTGCTGTATAATGATTTCTTTACTTGAATTACAATAATTACCTGTTCTGGTTTAAATTTATATCTATCAGTATAAGGGATTTTCGCACCCTCTCCCTCAACTAACAAAATATCAAATTCGGTTTCAGAACCCTCAATAAAACTGTTTTTTGCAACACTTAAGTTTAATTCCTTAAAAACAGTTTTATTTAAAACCTCTTCAGTCAATCCTTCATACATTGCACCAATCGTCGGAGGATGTTTAATATCTTGTTGATTTAATATTTCAACTTCAGCATTTATAAATTCTTCAATTAGATTCGATATAGTATGTATCATAATTTAAAGGTTTGCGAGTTCGCTATTTTTGCTTGCCACTAACGGCTGGCGGTATGAAACGTGCCGGATTGCGGGGCTGCGTCTATCCCCCAGGAAGAGCCCATGAGGCGGGACGAAACGCCTGAGTACCCAGTAAAACCGGCATGTTTTATTACCGCATGTTAGCACACGTTTTTTCTTGTTTCTATTTGTCAAAGTTCACTAATTCAGAATCTTTGCCTTCGTAAATTGTCCAATAAGTAAATTCATCATCTCCTTTGTACCATCTGTATCTTGATTGATTAAAACGGAACATTATCAAAATTTCTTGAAGTTGATTTTGAAATTCTTGTTTGTTCTTATTAGCAGCAAATATGCCTCCTGTGAAATTAACATAACTATTTCCTGTTCCGCTTGTATAAACCTCAATATCATTCTCCCACATTTTTTTTGCAACAATAGAAGCATATTCTTTTCTCAATTTAGGGAATTCTTTAATCTGAAAATTCACAACTTTAGGTTTTAGCTGTTTTGCTAAATTTTGAATTTCAGGGTCATTTGAATTTTCACCGTCTTTAATAATTTTTGCCCATGTTCCAAAAAGCACAAGTTCCATTTGCAAAGCATCAATTGTCCCACGATATATTGAAAAATCAACACCATCAGTTATTGATTTAATTTCTCGTTCAAGTTGCTCTTTTTGCTTAAGATTTTCGCTTTCTGCTGCTTTTTTTGTTTCCATCTCTTTAGCAATCTTTTTTTCATCTTCAGTCATTTTATTGAGACTGTCAGCCTTTTGCAATAATTGTTGAGCCTGAGCATATAAAGGATTTTCTTTATCTATATCCTTTAATTCTGAAATTGCGTTAGAATATTTATCTTCTTCGATATATTTTTGAGCTGTTTCAATTTTAGTTTTTGCATTATCTTCAGTACTTTCTGTTGCAACTCCAATCATACCAACAATGAACATTACTAAAATCCAATAGCCAAATACTTTTAGTCGGGTTGGTTGATCAGTCCAACGTAATACTAATGCTGGTTTTACAAGTCCAACGATTAACGCTACAAAAAGCGCAAAACTTAATATGCCTAAAATTGCTGTCATAATAATCAGTTTTTAATTTTTAAATATTTCGTTGTAGTTGTCTGTTTTAAAATGTGTGCTAATCGAGTCACGCGAGGGAATTTCACCCTCACGTTCTCACGGAACCGTGCTTGAAACTCTCGCTTCACACGGCTCTTCTTGTTCAATCACTAAAGTATGACCACTTTATGGATTTACCAATTTCCAGTGCGGAAAAAGCAAAGGTGATTCCTTGTACTTTCTCTGCAACCATCGAAACGAAGCCCTTTTGTTAAGCCCTTTTTCCCATTTTACCCATTTACGCAATCTAACATTAAGCTGTAACCAAATATCACGTGTTTGTCCTGAAGAGAACTTGCAGTAGTAATTGATGATGCCCTGTATAATTGGGCGTAACTCATTTGCAATTATTTCTATCGGTTTTCTCCATTTGTGGATGTTCAGTTCCCTGAACTTCTCCATCACACTTTTCTTCGATTTCTTGCTCATGAAAGTGCCGGGCAGAAAACTCATCCGCCCGTTTATGTTGCACCAATATGGGCGAATGGTGAACCCCAGAAAATCGTACCCCCTTGGGTATTTCTTTTCCGCTCGTCCCCTGACGTTTACAATTTTGGTCTTTTCGGGGTGGAGCGTTAGTTTACATTGCCGAAGTCGTCCTTCAATTTGCTTGTGCATAAAGATGGCCTGTTTCTCCGTTTTGCAGTGCACCACCACATCGTCGGCATAGCGCTCAAAAGGTTTCTCGGGATGATGTATTGCCATCCATTTGTCGAAGCTTACGTGCATGAAAATGTTGGCCAGCAACGGACTGATAACGCCCCCTTGCGGGGTTCCTGTCAGTCGGTCTATATGGTTTCTATCCTGTTGCACAATCCCTGCTTTGA
>Ga0209373_10002206_pt1 | contig 20121 bp, 15 predicted proteins | sample Higcelweek5metaG_FD_187173 | JGI IMG/M metagenome (GOLD analysis project Ga0209373, IMG submission 187173) | Freshwater pond sediment microbial communities from the University of Edinburgh, under environmental carbon perturbations - High... | ecosystem: Environmental > Aquatic > Freshwater >... | reverse complement strand
AAGGAAGAAAAGGTTCGTAAGAGTTGATAAAATAAACTTTAGAATAATTAGTGTTAGTTGATTTTAGGACAGCTTGTTTCATCCCATAATGCCATTCTCTGGCGGAAATATTGGGATAATGATAAAAATATTGGTGTAGGGAAGAAGCAAGACAAGGAATAAAGAGTAATAGAATAAAAGCGATTAAATTTTTTGATTTAGTAATTTCAAAAATTTGTTTGAGGCCGAGTAAGGAAAAAAACATTAAAAATGGCAACATTAAAATTAGCCGGGTAGCATGAGGAAAAACAGAATCACGAGTAAAAGAAAATGGAATTGGAGTAAGTACTAAACAAATTAAAAAGAAAAGTGGAATTTTTTGGTTTGAATTTTTGTTTTTCTTAAAAACTGTAGAAATGCCGACGATAATTAAAAAGAAACTTGGAAGCAACAAATTTCCGGCTGTCTGAATCCCTTGTCGAAGATTACCGTCACCGGTAAGAAAAAGAAAATTAGTGGAAAAACTGGAAAAATAATTTTTTATAAAAACTTGGCCCCATTGGGTAAATTTGTTATAAAATATTTTTGAAGAAAGAGTAGGACTGAGACCAATTTCTTGACCATGGATCATGGCTGAATCTTCTTGACGTAAAGTATCGACAGTTTTGCTGACAGTAGGGTCGGAAAAAATATTGATGTAAGAAAAGCGATAGCCAGCGCGACCTTTGATGAAATCTGATAAAAAAGGCAAACAAAATATAACCGAAAAAGAAATAATACTGATTTTAATTTTAAGAGGTAGGTTGATAAGAGTTTTAAACCAAATGGAAAGAAGAACAAAAGCAAGAAAAAAGATAAATAATTTGGCAGTGCTGTAGGAATAAATAGTAGCAAGAAATGAGCCGGCAGAAAGAAATAAATAGGAATACTTTTTTTGGTCAAGGAATTTAATCCAAAAATAAATTCCGAAAAGAAGAAAGGTGATCATTTGAGTAACTTCAAAACCGCTGCGACTATAAAAATAAAGCCAAGGGGTGAATCCATAAAGCAGACCTCCAATCAATCCCCAAAATGAGCTGTTATGGCAGATTTTTTTGGAGATGAGGAAAAAGATGACTACAGATAAGGCTCCAAAAAAGGCAGCGGGGATTCTAACGGCGATATCAGTGTGGCCGACAATTTTTTGGGTAATAGCCACAGAATAAATATAAAGTGAAGTTCGCCAATCGGAATATGAATGAAAGTGAATTGGAAATTTATTGCCAAAATAATCAGTTTTTTTTTGGTTAAAAATAAAAGCTTGATAGTTGGCGTCGGCTTCGTCAGAAAACAAAGAAACCGGCACGTGATTTACTTTATATAGAAAGGATCCAAAGAAGATAATAAAGATCAGGAAAGGCAAACTTTTTTCAAAAATTAATTTAAGTTTCATTTAGGTGTACTTTATTTTATACTAACACTAGTGGAAAACATATTTTTTGATAATTTTAAAAGTTTGGCTTATCCTCCAACAGAAGACCAACTAAGGATTATTGGGTATTTATGGGGAAATATTTGGATTTTAAGATTTTTAAGTTTAGCCTTGTTATTAGTGTCTTTGTTTTTTTGGTATAAATTAATTTTTAAAATTACAAAGAATAAGGTAATTTCTTTGACTTCTATAGGGATAATTTTAACAACTCCGGTTTTTTATATTTTGTGGTTGTCTTTTCCTTTTGATTGTTTAAAATTAGCGATAGCATTGGGTTTAATGTATTTTTTAAAAAATAAAAATGGGTTTTTGTTATTTGGAGTTAGTTTATTTTTAGTTGTATTTTCTTTCTTAGTAACAAGCGAACGATCGGGTTTTGTTCATAAATTATCTTTGAATGATGCAAAATCTGAAGTCCAAGAAAGATTTGCTGCAGAAGACTCGTTGATTGATCCAGTAAAGGTACCACTGAAGATTAAAAGGATGGTTTATAACAAATATTTTATTGAGTATAAAGAAATTATTGGTGAGATTATTCCTTTTTTTGATACAGAATCACTTTTTTTCCAGGAAATTCATCCTTTGGAACAAAAATCGGTGGTTATTTTTGTTTGGCCAGAGGTGTTTTTGTTAATTGGAGGGATATATGTCTTGGCAAAAGATAAAAATAAAAAATTAAATTCTTTAATATTAGTAATATTATTTTTGTCTTTGGTTAATTTTCTTTTTGATCCATTTATAACTTTTAGAAAATTTGAATTAATTTTGTTTCCATTAAGTTTGGTTATTTCTATGGCGATTTGGCAAATTTGGAAGTCAAAAATGATTTTTGGTAAAACAGTTGGTGGCTTGATAGTTCTGGCTAGTTTTTATGGAGTTGTGGCTAATCATGTTGATTTAAATAAGCGGCCTGATTTTTGGTTAGATAATAGACCATATTTTTACGAATTTATTTTTAGCTCAATTAAAGAAAGGAATTTGAATGATTTTAATAAAGTTTATGTTACAAGTTTGGTGGGAAGAAGTGAAAATTATTGTAAATATTATTTAGATAACTGCGACCAAAACAAATTTGTTTTTAATTCTTTTGAATTGAAAGAGATTAAACCAGAGAAGAAATCTATATATGCTGGTTTTGCTGGTGAATTTATTGGATCTAATTTTAAAAATAATATTGATAGTGATTGGTTAACTTTGATAAAAGACAAGGGATTTACAAGTTTAAAAACAGTAAATTTAAGAGATACAATTGCTTATAAGTTTGGAAATGATGTGATTGTAGGAGAAGTAAAATAATGAGCAAAAAAATAGAAAAAGTAATCGTTGGGGTGATAATTGTTTTGAGTTTTCTGATTAAAATATACGGTTTAGCAAAGTCACCACCAAGTGTTAATTTTGATGAGGCAGCTTTGGGATATAATGCCTATTCTATTTTGAAAACTGGGAAAGATGAATACGGAAATTTTTTGCCCTTATCATTGAGATCTTTTAATGATTACAAACCAGCGTTGTACGCTTACTTATCAATCCCCTTTATTGCTGTAATGGGTTTAAATGAAACATCAACAAGAATGGTGTCGGCGGTTGCAGGAACGGTTTCATTGGTGTTTTTATATTTCTTTTTAAAGGAATTGGTAAAAAATAAAAATTTAAGGTTGTTGATTTTTGGAATTTTGGCTTTTGAACCATGGAGAATGCATTTTTCGAGAGTTTCTTTGGAGGCTAATTTGTCGGCATGTTTTTTTGTAATGGGAAGTTGGTTTTTGTATAAAAACAGAAATTTAATAAAACAAAAGAAAAACATTTTTAAAGCGATTTTAGCGCCAATATTTTTTAGTTTGGCGGCTTATAGTTATCATGGGGCGAGAGCGGCAGTGCCAGCATTAATTATTCTTTTTGTTTTTGATCCCCTAAGATTTTTCTTTGTAAGAAATTTTAAGGAATATAAAAAATGGTTTTTAAAGTTTAAAGCTAAGTATTTGTGGCTATTAGTGTTTTTTGTTTTATTGATTATGCCGGTTTTTTTGGCCAATAAATCAAGCCAGGTTTTGACTAGATTTAGACAAGAAAATGTTTTTTACCGATATTCCCCTTTTACACCAAAAGAGCTTTTAGTAGATGGAAAAAGTGTTTGGCTGAATTTAACCAATAATCCAATTTATTATTTTTTGGGAATTATGAGTGGTCATATGCTGAGCTATTTTTCTCCAATAAATTTGGGTGGCAGAGTTTATGCTTGGGTTAAAGGTGGAGTTCAATACATTCCTGGTTTCAGTATGTTGGGTTGGGTAGAAACAATAATTTTTGTGTTTGGATTGGTTAGCTTAATTAAAAATATAAAAGTAAATTTTAAAAATAGATATATAGTTTATTGGATGTTGGCGTCGGCAGCTCCAGCAGCTTTGACTTGGAATTGGTTCCATCCCTTAAGATCGATGAATTTGTATCCGGCAATGGAGTTAATTGTGGCCTTGGGAATGGTAAAGATTGCCAAAATTTTGGATATTTTTTGGGCTAAAAAGAAAATTGGTAAAGTGGTGAATTTTGGAATAGTTTCTTTTTTTATTTTATCGATATTGTTCGTAATACTAAATGAATATAACTATGTGGCAGCAATTACTCATGGTGAATATCAACCTGGCGGCTTTAAAGAAGGAGTGAGGATATTGGCTCAGATGCAAGACAAATACGATAAAGTAGTAATTGATAGCCCACATGCTCAGAGTTATATTTTCTTTCTTTTTTATCAATCTCTTGACCCCAAAATTGTCCAAGCGTATGCTGAGAAAAGACCAGCTCCTGGTATTGAGGGAAATTTAAACTTTGATTTTTATAAATATAAATTTGCCAAGTATGATTGGCCAAATCAAAAAAATGAATCGAAGATACTAATATGGGTAAGCTCTGAAGTGGTTGAAAAAGAAATTAAAAGTATCCCAGGGGCTAATTTGATTTGGGTATCGAATGCAGTCAGAGAAAAAGCAACGGCAATTATCTCTAAAGAATAAGAATAGCGATATTAATACCAATTATAGTAATTAGGTATAAATAAAAACTGGTTTTATTTAGGTTAGTGAATCTTTCTTTTTGGAAATCTAAATTTTCTTTTAAAGAATTAGCTAAATTGACTGATTTATAAGTAGTTTTAAAGTCAAGATTTTTATTTTCTTGATTACCATAAACATAAAGATCGTTGTCGTGTTTGGCGTTGCTGATGACTTTGATATAAAAAGTGTCCCCTTTTTGAGAGCTAATTGGCGGAAATTTTAATTTTATCCAACTAGGATCACCGATACTTACTCCTGATGTTTCTAGTTTTTGAATGGTGGTGTAGTGATTATCTTGAACTTCAATAAAGATATAATCGTGGTTTTTTAAACCGGGATTTTTTAAAAATATGGAAACAGAATTTAAATTGTTTCGATCAGAAATAAAAGATTGAGTGTAAGTATGATTAGTGTCTAGAGGTAAAATATTTTCGAATGATGTTTGAGAAATACCGTTTCTTTCTTTTATAAAAACTGTAGGCAAAACAATAAACATAAGGATTAAAAAAAATGTTTCGGCGATTATTAAAATTAGAAATTTACTTTTTTTTGGCATAATAAATTGATCCTAAAATACCAGATAATAAAAGGAGGTAATGGATATTTTTTTGAAGTGATATCGGGTTTAATGAAGTCCTTAGTTTTATTAATTGGTAAGGTGAAGTTAAATCGATAAAACTGGAGTCAATTGGAATTAGATGTCCCCAAATTAAATAATTGTCGTTGAATAAAATGATGTATAGAAAGATAAGGGAGAAAAAAAGAATAAAGAAAATTTTCTCTTTTATTTTGCTTTGGATGAAAATAATTGAGAAGAACGGTAAAAACCACATAATCCATTGAGGATGGAAATTAACCAAACCGATAAAAATGAAAAAGGTTTGAAGCGTGGCAATTTCAAAACGATATTTATTTTTTGACAAATAATAATTTATTAAAATAAAAACAAATAGTACGGGAAAAATCGGAATTCCACTAAGTTTGAATTCTAATATTTTTTGGGTCAACCCAGAGCCAATGAATGAATCATAAAAACTTTGTTGATGAATAAAAGGAATAATACTAATAATTAATGGAACTAAAGAAAAAATGGCATATTTGATGTTTTTAAAAATATTTTTGGTATCGTAAAAAAACAAAAATGGTAAAAACATAATGGGATACATTTTTAAAGCGATAGCCAGACCGATGCTTAAGTATGACAATAATTGTTTATGATTTTTTATAAAATAAAAGGCAAGAAGGGTTAAAAAGGCAGGAATGACGTCAAAATTTCCTAAAATATAGATTAAATAAATTGAGACAGGATTAAAAAACCAGAAGTAAAGAAGCTTTTCGTTTTTGTAGATTTTATATAAAAAAAGTCCGATTAAAAGATCAAAGATTAGATACGGAAGTTTTAAAACCAACATAAAAAACATCATGTTAGGATAACTGTTTTGATTGGCTCCCCAATCGTTTAGCCAAGTATATAAGTCGTGAGGATATAGCGGTGATAAAATAAAATCGACTGAACCAAAAAAATAGTAAGTAAAAGGTAAATAAACATAGATATTAGTGTATGGAAGGTGAGATTTATTTTTATCAACAAAATCATAAATATTGGTGACTCCATGGGAAAAAAATTGCATGTGGAACAACTGACTTTTGATATCGGGGTGGTAAAAAAATGGCATGACTAAAAGTCGGACTAAAATGGCGAGTAAAATTATCTTCTTATATTTTGAGAACACTGAATAATTTTACATCAAAAATGATAAACTTTGGTATGCTGAGGAAAAATTTTTGGATAATTTTGATTTTTGGATTGGCGATATTTTTGAGATTTTTTAGATTGGATTATTTGGAATTATTCGGAGATGAAGTGGATGCTGGATATCAAGCGTATTCACTGATGGAAACAGGAAGAGATTATAAGGGTCATTTATTGCCGCTTTATGCTCAAAGCTTTTCAGAATGGCGAGCACCAATGATGATGTATTTTATGATTCCGTTTATTAAGGTTTTTGGGTTAAATGAATGGGGAGTGAGAACTTTTTCAGCTTTTTTTGGGGTTTTAAGTATTTTGGGGTTTTATTTTTTATTAAAAAAGTTAGGGTTCAACAAAAAGATATTATTGATTTCAACTTTTTTGATATCAATTTTGCCTTGGCATATTCAATATAGCCGAGCGGGGTTTGAAATTACTTTAATGTCGAGTTTTATTGTTTGGGGAATTTATTTTTTGATTAATTACTTGAGCAAACATAAATTTTATAAATTATTTTTGGCAGCAATTTTATTGTCGTTATCTTTTTATACCTACAATACGGCTAATATTTATGTGCCTTTGTTTATCTTGTTAATATTTGGAATTAGAAAATTAGTAAATAAAGAAAAAATTGTTAAACCAGCTTTCAAATTATTATTAATGATGTTCGTTTTGAGTTTGCCAATTTTGTATCAAATATTTTTCGGAGTGGGAGCATCGAGATTTAAAACGGTGTCGATTTTTAATAACGACGGTATAGTTTCGGAAATTAATGATTATCGAAAGCAACAAAATTATTCTGGGGTATCAAAGATTTTTTACAACAAAGCGGTTTATGCCATAAGAAAGATTGGGGCTAATTATTTGAATGCTTTTAGTTCGGATTTTCTATTTGGTATGGGTGATGTGACTTTCAGACATTCACTTCATAAAGTGGGAAATTTATTTTGGGTTTATGCGATTTTTGTTTTGATAGGACTGGTGTTTTTTATTGGTAACAAAAAGAAAAATTTTGGTGATTACTTTATGTTGGGATTTTTGATAATTTCCCCTATTCCATCGAGTTTGACAATTGATGGATATAATCATGCCACCAGATTGTTTTTAATGATTTTCCCATTGTGCTATTTTACTGCTGTTGGCTTTAGTAAAATTTTTGAATATAAAAAAGGAATTGGAATTTTATTATCAATAGTTTTATGTTTTGAGTTTGCTTATTTTCAATATTATTATTGGAATTCATATAGATTGGATTCCTGGCGGTGGTGGCATACAGGATACAAGCAAGCAATAGAATTATCTTCAAAGTATTATGATAATTTCGAAAAAGTATATTTTGAAAATTCTTATGAACCAGTTTATCCAAGGTTTTTGTTTTGGAATAAAACAGATCCAACTACAGTTTTTAGTGTTGACGATAACCCAAGGCAAAATGCAGTGAAAAATTATACTGGTTTTTGCTACCAAAAATATTGTTTTTTAAATATGGGTAGTTTAATTAATTTGAGTCAATTTGATAAAAATATTTTGTATATAATTTCTCAACCAAATAATATCGGTGGTGATTGGGACTGGAGCAAAAATGCACCGCAGGGAGTAAAGGTGTTGGAAACAATTAGAAACCCTATTGGTGATCCACTTTTTTATTTAGTGACAAGAGTTGAATAACCTTTTGAAGTTTTTGGCCAGACCAAATAATGAAGTTTATTAAGTAGTGGTTGAATAGGCCGTGATATTTTTTACTGCCAGGGATAAGTCGGCGCCATTGATTGTTGGAATCGGCTAATTTGGCACCACTAGCGCCATGACGATGAATGATTTGGCATTGAGGAAATAATATAACGTCTTTGCCAACTTGATTAATTTTTCGACATAAATCCATGTCTTCAAAGTAAAAGAAATATTTTTCATTCCAGCCACCGATTGATTTAAAAAATGATTTTCGAGTAAGAATACAGCCTCCAGAAATTGACCAAACTTTGGTGGGCTTTTCGGTTTTTGGGATATATTTTGAATAAGAATCTTTTTGGTTTAGCCAAAATTCTTTGAAAGCATTTATGGCTGATTGTTTGGGAAAAACTGACGCTTGATAAGTAAGATCGGGGTTAAGAAATTTTGGCCCGATGATACCAATATTATTGTTGTTTTGAAAGTAATTTATTAAGTTATTTACTGAATCATCAATTAACTCAATGTCAGAGTTCATAAAGAGAATTAAATCGTTGGTGGCATGTTTTAGACCGATATTATTGGCTTTGGAGAAGCCTAAATTGGCGTGATTTTCAATTACTTTAACGTTTTTTTCTTTTGAAATAATTTTTACAGTATCATCTTGGGAACCATTATCAACAACGATAATCTCTGAATCTTTTAAAAATTTATTGATAGTTTGAACACACTTCAAAGTGATTTGAGCGGTATTCCAGGTGACGATAATGATAGATAATTTATTTTTCATAGGTACTTACCACTAAATAAGCAGGACTGCCATCGTTATAAAAAATGGTTTTTTTAAGAAGATTTTGGGGAATGTTTTCTACAGGGAGACTCCATGGTGAACCAATAAGAAGAGAATTTTTTTGTTTTTTATCAATGTTCCATTCGATGTGTCTATAGACTATTTTGTTAAGGATATTATTTTCTTTTCCTTTATTCCACAAAACATGAGGATCTATTTTGCCATAAAAAAGGAGATACATCTCTGGAGTACCAATATAATATGGTCCTAGTTTGCCAAAACTTGGATCAATAATTATCTGATCATAGTTATTGACGTTTTCGAGAGCAGTAGTCGCTACTTCTTTTGATGGAAAAAATAACCATTCATCTCTTTGTTTGGTAAAATGAACAAAATAATAGTCTAAAAAAATAAAGATTGAAAGTAGGTATAAAAACGTTAGAATTAGAATTCTTTTTGGAGTTGTTATTACTTGGTTTATACCAACTGATATTAGACATAGAAAAGGAAAAATCGTTGGATACGGACGAATTAAGTGATAGTTATTCAATGTTATTGAAGCAGGGATGATAGATACAAAAATAAACAAACAAAAAAGATAGAAATACTGTTTTTGCTTGAATAATTTATCTTTTTTGATAACTAAAAAGCCAAATCCGATGATAAAAAGTGGAAATTCAATTAGATAAAAAGGGCCTTGATTGAGATTGATGTGCTGGGTTAGATCGAGTCCATTTATAAAAAGGAAAGATGGGTCGAAATATTGGAAAAAACGTTTAATTGAAAAATATGACATAAGATATTTTTTATCAAAATTATCAAAATTAAGACTATTTTTTGCAAGAATGGTTATCTCTGGATCTTGACTAGCTAAGACGCTGCTATTTCTGCTTTGATCTTGACTAATTAAACTTAAAAATAATGGTATTAAAAATGCAATGATTATTGTTAATTGAAGAAGAATTTTTTTTAATGGAACAAGTTTACGGATGTTATAGATTATTAAATAAATGATTATTATTGGAACAATTATTTTTTCGGAATGATAGGCGTAGGCTGAAGTTATCATCAATAAAACCCCTAGTAGAGGACTTTTATTTTGAGATATTTTTTTAAGAAAAAGATAAATACCAAAATAAAGTAGCGTTAGGGCAACGTTTGCTTCATAAGCTCCTCGAGAAAATCGAATATGCCATGGAGAAATAGTGAAAAGAAGAGCAACAAGATAAGGAATATTTTTATTAGTGAATAACAATTTAGCCAAATGAAAAGCTAAAAATATAAATAAAATTCCAAAAATAGCTGAAGTTAATCTAGTTGAAAATTCGTTAAATCCAAATATAAACTGACTAATAACTGTTAAATAAATATAAAGACCGTTTTTGTAATCTCCAAGTGATTTAAATACAAAAGGTAAAAAATTACCATAATGATCTTTACTTGTTTTTAAGATCGAGAAAGCATCATATCCAATTGAAACTTCATCAACATTAAGAGAGATTGGATATTGAGAAAGTTTAAATAATCTTAAAATAGTAGCAATAAGAAGAATTGCAATCCAGAAAAGAATTTTTTTATTTTTTAGGTATTTCATATCTCATTTCATAAAAAATTGGAGTATTAATATTTTGATAGATGATCGGAGTAAATATTTTAAATATCAGATGGCTATCCCTTTCGGATTGTGCTGGTGAAACTAAAAAAATACTATTTAAATCTTTTTGATTTATTTCTTGGTAAGTTTCTCGATTTAACATTTTCTCGTTGGGAGAAATAATAGAAACTTTTTCTGATATATCCCTAATATAGGGAGAATAATTAGTGCTGGAATTAGACATTGGGAGGATTTTTAATAGAAGTTTTAGTTGTGGCCCAAGATCTGGATAGACTTCATCAGTAATATAAATATGTTTATCTGGATTTTGTTTTATAAATTCGACCAACGAATTACCTGAAACGTTTGAATAGGCAAAAACACTTTTTGGCTGATGATTAACTATGATTTTGATCATCGGAAGAAAAGATAAAATTGATATGACAAAAAATAGATATTTAATTTTTGTTTGAAGATTATCGAATATTGATGAAAATAGAATAAAGACAAAAGGAATTACGATCAATAATCGTGACTGAGAAATTTCGCCATTGAGTCCAATTAAAATTGTAGAAATAATAATAGTTAAAATGAGAAATTTGTTTTTTTTGATTTGTAAGGGTATAAAAAATATAAGTAAAACAAATAAAGGGTAAAAAATTGGAACTAATTGCCTGTTTGAAGAATTAGTATTGTCTCCGTTAAAAAACCAAAGACTAGGATCAAAATTTCTAATTGAGTAACTTATAATTGAAGTAAATATAGATAATTTATTATGTAATAGCCTTGAAAAACTTTGAAAAGATGTTTGGCTATCTTCTCCCCTTAATTGATTAACGGCGTTTTTATATTCAATGTTATTAACAATGTTTATATTTTGATTTGTTAGATAATTTTTTGAATATGGTAATGAATTAAAATTTTTTAAAAAGATTATTAATATAACTGAAAGAATAAAAGTAACTTTCCAAAAAATTTTGATTTTTTTTTGAAGAAAAACATTTATTAAAAAAATAATAAAAAAAGAAAAGGAGATAGTACTAGTTAATAATAAAAGGAGAGAAGTTAAAAAAAGAGGTAATGGTTTGTCTGATTTAAAAAATCTAATTGCAAGAAATGAAAAAGCGATGAAAAGTTTTTCAGTCCAATTACCAGGCCAGAGGAAATACGGACATAAAGTTATAAAAAAAACTGAGCTTTTTGATTTTGTCAGATAATAGGTTGAAAAGATAAGAAGTAGTGTCAGAAAAATTTCATATCCAAATTCAGCTAGGTTAAATTTATTGAGAAATAAAAAAGATAGAGAATATAAATAACTATTTAATGGCATTTCATAGCTTAATCGACTCTGAAAAACTAACGGAAGTGTGCGCCCGTGTTCGTCTGTTTTGTTATTAATTAATGAGTATGCTCGGTAGTTATAAATGTCAAAATTATAATTATTTACAGATGAAGAAAATATAAAATATTTGACGAATAGAAAAACTGAAACAACTAATACAAACAGAAATATTTGTTTTTTAGTTAACTTCATTTGAATAAATTTAATATTTCTGTATCGGTGAGCTTGGGGAAAACTAGTTGAGGGGGAGATTTTTTGATTTGTTTTTTGGCGGCTCGAATAATTTTTATGTAGTTAGGCCCAGATAAAACACGACCAATTAAAGCCCATTTATTTTTTGATAAAAATTTGGGGTCGGTAATGTTGCGCCAAGTATTTAAAAGTCGGTTTCTTTCTTTGACATAATTTAAAAAATTTACCGAAAATTTTGACATAGTGGCCTCGTGTTTGTGTTCAACCACGGCTTTTGGTTCCCATAATAGAGTGTATCCAGATTTCCAGGCTCGATAGCCCAAATCAAGATCTTCTGAATAAAAAGGTTTGTAGACTGAATCAAAGCCACCAAGTTTTTCAAAAAGACTTTTACGAACGATAGAACTGCCTCCGGAAACCCAGCCAGAAATATGAGTGTTATTAATGTTGGTAGTTCCTGGTTCGTGTTGAAGATAACCTTGTTTCCAAAAAAATTTGGCCCAATTTTCATGTCCAAATTCTGCAAAACCAACTCCAAAAACTTTTGGATTAGAAAAATGTTTTAAAGTATTTTTGATATAGTCGGTATGTGGCACAATATCGTTGTTAAGTAAAACAACTAAATCCCCTTTTGTTTTTCTGACAGCGTCATTGGAATTAGCCCCAAAACCAAAATTTTTTGAATGAGAGATTATTTTTAATTTGGGATATTTTTTCTGAAGTTTTCGGGCAAAAACTAAACTATCATCAGCTGAACAATCATCAGCTAAAATAATTTCTTCAGCTTCAGGACTTTTTTGGATGATGGTTTCTAAATTTTTTTTGAGAAGAGGTAACCCATTCCAATTGGTGACAATTACTGAGATTTTCATAATTTATTTTTGAATAATTCCTAAAAATTTTTTTTCAAAATTGTCTTTTGAAAATTGACGACAATTAATTAATGATTGCTGTGACATTCGATTAATTAAACTTTCGTCTTCAATTAATTTTCCAGTTTTGTCAATTAATTCATCAATATTTTTCCATAAAAACCCATTGACGCCATTGTCAACAATCTCGGGAATTCCACCACGAGAGATAACTACTGGAACTAAACCTGAAGCCATGGCTTCAACAATAACAATTCCAAAATGCTCGGTATTTTCTGGGTGAAGGTTTTCATCAACATCAAACCCGGCAGCGTGCCAATAAATTTTTGATTTTGAATAGATTTTTTTGAGAACTTCAAAAGGAGGGTTGATGGCAAATTCAATAGGAAGGCCAACTGATTTTTTTTGTAGAAGTTTTAAGTAGGCGTTATTTTGGGGATTAGTTAAACTGCCTCCAGCTAAAATTAATTTCCAATTTAAAGAATGATGCTGAAGATTGAGTTGTCGAAAAGCATCAATTAAAACATCTTGTTTTTTGGCATTTAAAATATTATCGAATCGACCGACAGAAAGGATAATGTTTTCTTTGTGTTTATCGACAGCAAACTTTTCAACATCAACAGGGGGATACAGAATTAAGGTTTTATTTTTTAATGATTGTGGTTGGAATTTGGCAGTAAATTGAGAGTTGCAAATAATATTAGTGAGAAATTTTGATTTAAAAAAGTGATTAAACTTAGTTGAAAAATTTTGATTTGAAACAAAAGGTACTTGAACATGAAGATAGTTTTTTTTACCAAAAAGAAAAGGAACACTACCATCGCCTAAATAAAAAATAAGATCATAATTGCTGCTTTGGAAAATTTTTTTTAAGGTTTTATCTATTTTTGATTTAATTTTTTGAGGAATGTCAAAAGTACGGTTAACATCTGGAATACTTTCTTCGTCTTCGGATAAATCTAGTTTTTCTGGAATGATAGAAAAAATATCAGGAATTATTTTAATGTTTTTAAGATCAAGAGAAAAACGTTCTTCTGCTTTTGAAATTAATGATGTATCTCCTGACCAAAATAAATCGACTTGATAATCATTTTTTAATAAAATTTCGGCGATAGTTAGACAATAACGTTCTCCTCCTCCTAATGTATCAAGGTATGGGTCATAAATTGCCGCTTTTTTGGTCATTGACTAATGATACCTTAAATTTTGGTTTTTTGTTTTTGTTGCAGTTCCCAAAGACGAGCGTAAATCAAAAATGTATTATAGCTTTCGAAGATAGCGGAAATCCAGCCAACTTGACCATCACGCCACATATGTTGTTTTATTAGTCTTTCGTAGAGTTTGGTAAATATCATTCTGATAAATCGCCACCACACAACTGGAGGATGATTAGCTTTAAATAACGCTTGAGCTTCAGTATCACTCCAGACTAATGTTTTGTTAACCATGGAAGTTAAATCGCGGTGAGTAAAATGAAGTAAATCTGATTTTATATATCCTAATTCCCCTGAAATTATTGGTTGTTCATGAAGAATACCTTTGTACCCCTGAAAAAACTTACGATTATACAATCGTTTAACATAGTCAGGATATGAACCTCCAAAACGAACACGTTGGCCCAGAAAATGATTAGCTCGGGGAATGGCATAATGAGTGAATTTTGAAGAATTAGAAGAAACTATTTTAATTATTTTATTTTTGAGATTGGGGGTAATTCTTTCGTCAGCATCGATATATAAAAGCCAATCTTTAGTAGTAGCTTTATAACCTAAATTACGCCATTTACTAAAATTTTTATTGTATTCATCATCGGTTTTGACTATTTTAATATTGGAAATAGTTTTTTTGGCTAAATTTACAGTATTATCTGATGAATTAGCCGCAACCAAAATAATTTCTTCAGCCCAAGAACAGGACTTGAGACAATCAATAATCATTTTTTCTTCGTTGCCGGCCAAGACGATAATTGAAATAGAAGTTTTTTTTATTGCCATGATCCTTTTCCAAATTTTTTGGTATAAAAATCGATAATTCCAGTTTTTTGCCATTTTGGAATTTTTGGATTAATCAATTGTAGAAATGACTCTTTAATTAAAGCTAATTTGGTTCTAAATTTGGCATATCGAAAACCAAATAAAAGACGATTTCGAGTAAGAAAATATGTTTGTAAATCGCCACCGATTTTTGAAGACCCTGAATTTATGTGCCAAATTTTTGAGCTAGGAATATAGGCAATCTTAAAACCATTAATTTTGGCTCTTTGGCAGAAATCAGCGTCTTCAAGATACATAAAAAATTGGTTATCAAGAAAACCAATTTTTTCAAAAACTTCACGCTTAACTAAAAGACAACACCCAGTGAGAAAATCGACGGTATTATTGATTTGATCACGCTGACCTTTATCAACTTCGTCTACTCCGATATGGCTACCATAAATATTATTCCAATCGATTTGGCCGCCGGCAAACCAAATAACATGGCCTTGTTCTTTTTTGGTATATCGATCATGATGATATTCAAATCCTGGAGCAAAATATATTTTTGGAGCTAAAAGTGAGTATTTTGACAAATTTTTGTTTAAATTTTCCAAAAAATCAGGATCAACTAAAACATCGTTGTTTAACAATAAAACAGCATTAAAATCTTGTTTTAAGATATGTTTTATGGCGGTATTATTGCCACCGACAAAACCTAGATTAGTATCGTTTCTGATAATAGTGACTCGAATGTTATCTTTGAATTTTTTTTGAAATATATTTAAAGAATCATCTGAAGAACCGTTGTCAACTAAAAATATTTGATAATTAAAATTCCGATGATTAATTTTTAAAACGGAATTAACAGTATCAAGAGTTAACTCAGGTTTATTCCAATTGAGGATAATTATGGCTATTTGGGTCATTTAAAAATTTTTAGTTAGGTAATTTAACCAATGACGAAATCTAATAAAAAACCTTTTAAAAATATTTGAATTATATTCTTCTCTAAAGAATTTGGTAAACCAATGATCATATTCAAAATTGGCTGTTTGACTGGCTGAGACAAAAGATTCATAGGTAAGTTGTTTGTCGGTTGATCCTTGTTTTTCCCACAACTTAACATAAATCAAACCAATAGCGACACCTTGAAGGAGACAAAAAATTAAACCATGAAGACCATCTTTGTAGCCTTGGGCATAAAAAAATCGACTGTTAAATTCTTGAATTGGCTTGAGAATAAAATCACTGACTTTAATTTTATAGTCTTTGGCATTTAGCTCATCGGCTTGAATACTGCTATATCTGATGGCACGCAGAAGAAATTGATTAACGTTTTGATAATTATTATGTTTTATGGCTAATTTTTCTGAATCTAGTAAAGTAAGACTATTGCCTTTGGTGACTGGTTGGCTGTGAATTTCATTTTGCCACGTAACAGCACCTTTTTTGAAGAAACGAATAAGATAATCTGGCCAACAATTAGCATGACGAATCCATTTACCAAAAATGAAGTTTTGGCGAGGAACTTTGACAAAATCGACATCGCTTCGAGTGGTAATTTTTTTGAATTCTTTTTTTAGTGTTTTGGACAAGTATTCATCTGGATCAAGTAAAAGGATCCATTTGCCAGTAGCCTTTGAAAGAGCATAATTTCTGGCTGGCTCAACAAATTTCATTGGTTTATAGTTAAAGATTTTGGCACCATATTTTTTGGCTATTTTGAGACTATCATCAGTTGATTTCATATCAACAATAATAATTTCATCGGCAAAATCTTTGATTGATTTAAGGCAAGTATCTAGATGGTCAGCTTCGTTGCGGACATTGATAACAGCCGAAATAATGACTTTTGATTTCATAGATTATGTTTAGTTTATCATCTTCTAACTTGAAAGATGCTGACTCCGTCTTGATTATAAATTTGATCTATTTCTAAATCTTGTTGAGATAATGATAATTTTTGTTGATCTAATAAATAGATATATTTAATATTGTTGTCGACAAGAACTCCTCTTGAAAAAAACTTGTCAGTGCTGGTAAAAAATTTATTGACGAGTTGACGACGTAATTGCCAATTATAGCCAGTAATATCTAGATTCATTTCATCTTCTAAAAAAGTGATTTTATGAGAAAAAGTAGAAACATAAGCAGTAGTTTCGTAGGCATAAAGAGGAACTGGCGCCGACATATGATTTTTTTGATATTTATCATAAGGATAGGTTAAAATTATGCCATCTGGTTTGTCTTTGAGAAAATTCAAAGCAGAAATTTCATTAAATGGAAGGGAGGATGGTGCAGGGTTGGATAAATATCTTTGAAAACTTTCGTAACTGGCAATTATGGTAGTGATAATGACAATAGGTAAAATTATAAATTTTACGTATTTTGCTTTTTGGGTTAAAAAGTAAGTGAGAAAAATATTGCCAATAAATAGCGAATAATACATAAATTGGACAGTATTCCAACTAGTTCCTTTTTGAATAAAAAATAAAGGAATTAAACAGGTAATGATTAAGGTAAAAAATAAGGGGAATTTTAGAGTACTTTTGAAAGATTTTAGAGAGAATATCCCGAATATTCGCCAAGAAAAGTTGCCTAAATAAAATAGTCCAGTGGTGATTAAATAGATGAGAATTAATCGTGGGCCAATATGACCAGATGATTCAAGAGAATAACGCATGCTGGCTAAAACAGGAATATAAAGCCGATCTGGCGACTCAATAAGGCTATTTACAAACCAAAATGGTTGAAAGATAAAAATAGAAGCCGAAGAAGATGTTTGATTATAAAGGCTAAAGATAAAGTAGGATATCGGTAGTGAGAGTAGAAGTAGCTTAAGATAATGACGATCTTTTTTTAGATTGATGAGGGCGTAAAAACCATAAATTAGATAAATAACAACGCCACCGTAAGATTTGGTGATGGGTGTTAATGATAAAAGGATTATGATGGCTAGGCTTAATGGAAATTTTTTATTTGATTTATTTAAAAGGATTAAAAGTAAAAGATTAATAAAAATCAAAGATAAAGTGTATGGTGGATTTAATTGGTTTGATGGCGATTGCATGGCCCAGAAAAGTGACTCCCCTCCAATTTGGCCATTTTTGATAAGAGAAACCAACCAACCAAAAGAATTGGCAAAAGAGTTTAGAAAAATTAGAATAATCCCGCCAGAAAATTTTCCAGTTAGTTTTTGACCAATTTTGTATGAAGTTATTAGTAGTATTATTGTCGAAATAATAGGGAATATTTGAAAATACCAAATTGATGAATTGATAGTGGTGACTTTTGAAAAGAAAGCGATAAGAATATCAAAAAAAGGATGATAATTATTTAATAAAGCGTCAGAATATATGGGTAGTTTAATTTTAAAAGGATTGGTGATGTGATTTATCAGAGATAAGTGCCAAATAGCATCATGACCATTACTTCCCCAAAAGCCAATGCCATATTGGTAAAAAAGTCCACTTCTAAAAACTGGAAGGATTTGAGTAAATAAACAAATTATAAAAATAAGGGCAAATATTATCTTTTGTTTTTTAGACATTTTATTTGTTCCAAAAACCAATTAATTTCTTCTTTTGAAAATATGAATAAAAATAGACCATAAGTAATTACTCCAAAAATAACTTTGGTGATGATATTGGTTAATGGATTTAAAGAAAAAAGATTAATGGCAATTAAAACTACAATCATAGAGATTGAGCCTAAAAAAGGTTTTTTAATAGAATGGAAAATATTTAAATCAAATTGCTTTTTAGCAACGACCCAAACAGCAAACGAACTAAGACTAACGATAACAGCAGCAAAAGCGGTACCAACATATCCAAATTTCCAGCTAAGTAATGGATAAAAAATCCAAGTTAAAACAGTCCACATGATCATAAATTTAGTAGTGAGAGTAATTTTGCCAATAGCGTTGAAGGCATTGGTTATAGGAGTAGTAATTGCAGCAATGGCATAATTGAAGGAATATAAATACATGGGGAAAATAGCTGGCAGCCATTTGGTATATTTGGGAACAATATAAACAAAATCAACAGCTACAAAAGCAATGCCAACTAAAGCAGGAAACACAACTAGGGCAATAAAATATAAGCTTTTTTCTAAAGATTTTTTTAATAATTCTTTATGATCTTGAAGTCGAGCAAAAGTGGGGAAGGTTACTTTCATGATAGCATCCATGAAACTAAGAGGAGTTCGCGGACCTTTTTGTGACCAAGATAAAAGACCAAATGAGGTGGTGCCAATAATACTAGCGACTAGAAGGTTAGACAATTTATCTTTGGCAACAGAAATAAATGAATTTAGTTGATAAGGAATACCATATCGAAATAATTTTTTAGCAACGTCTTTGGAGAAAGAAAATCCAATTGGCCAGGAACTAAAACTGTAAATAATAATTAAACCAAGGGCACTTCTGATAAAGGTGGCAATGGCATAAGAAAGAGTGCTAAAGCCTAAAAAGGCGAATAAAACGGCAAAAATATAGAAAGTAACATTTTCAATAATATCGATAGTAGAGAGTAGTTTAAAATTTAAACGACGTTCTAAGAGGACTGAAGGAATGGTTTTGAGGGAGGCGGCAGCAAAAGAGAAACAAAGAGCGGCAACAATCCATAACTCATTAGAGCCTAAATTTTTACTACGGACGATAAAAAAAGCAACGATAAGGGCAATACCAACTAGTATTTGTTGAATAGTGAACGTGGTTTTAAGTTCATCTGGGGTAACATCTGATTTTTGTTGGATTAAAGCTGCGGCTAAACCAATATCAGAAAAATAGCCTAAAATACCGACAGATTCAGAAACAATGGCAAATACACCAACATCGGCAGCCCCGAGTAAGACACTTAAAAGAAAAAAACCAACAAAAGAAATGGCTTGAATACCAATATTTCTAATGGATAGAAATAAAACATTGGCAGTCGTTTTGTGTTTTATTTCTTGAAGGTTAATTTCTTCCATAGAGGGCTAAGAAGGTAAGTGGTAAAAATTAACCAAGCAATAAGGGAAATATAATTAGAAACAGTTCTAACAGGAGTGTTAGAAAATTTAACAAAAATTTGATGATTACCGGCAGGTAAATTTAAGGTTATTCGACCAAGTTCTGGTTCAATTTGATAATCTATTTTTTTGCTGTTATCAGTGACTTCGAAATTTGGAAAAGCTAGTTGAGCTAAAGTAACTTTTGATTCTTGGCCAAGATTTAATTTAAAGTATTTCCAATCACTCCCCTGTTGGTTATCAGTTATAGTATAGACTCCATTGTTAGGAGTAATTTCATCAACATAATCTTTTGCTGGGCCTTGAGCGGCGATCCTGGCTGTTTTGGGAAGATAATCATAAATTCCGGAAGTAACTTGATTTACCCAAGCTTTACCAGAAAATTTTTCAGCATCAGTAATAGGGCCAGAATGAATTGGATGAAAATATG
>Ga0209373_10002205_pt1 | contig 20123 bp, 23 predicted proteins | sample Higcelweek5metaG_FD_187173 | JGI IMG/M metagenome (GOLD analysis project Ga0209373, IMG submission 187173) | Freshwater pond sediment microbial communities from the University of Edinburgh, under environmental carbon perturbations - High... | ecosystem: Environmental > Aquatic > Freshwater >... | reverse complement strand
GTAATTGTTCACTCCAAAGAACAGTCATATTTGGTTCTGGAGCTGGATTTAAATTAGTTAAAGTATGTAATATTCTATAAGATGTTTTAGTCACTAATGGTTTTAAATCATTAGTTAATCCACCTATCGAACAAGTAACCCAAGTTGGATCACCTGAGAATAATTCATCATATTCAGGAGTTCTTAAATGTCTTACTAATCTTAATTTAATAATAAATTGATCAATTAATTCTTGAGCTCCAGCTTCTGTAAGTTTACCTGCATTAATATCTCTATTTATATATATGTCTAAGAAAGAATCAACTCTTCCTAAACTCATAGCTGCTCCATTATTTTCTTTAACTGCTGCTAAGTAAGCTAGATAAACAAATTGTACCGCTTCTTTTGCATTATTAGCGGGTAAAGAGATATCAAATCCATATTTATTAGCCATTAGTTTTGTTTCTTCTAAGGCTTTTATTTGCATTCTTATTTCTTCTCTAATACGAATTACAGAATATGACATAGGTCCTATTAATAATTTATAATCTTCTTCTTTAGCTTTTATTAAATAATCAATTCCATAAAGCGCTACTCTTCTATAATCACCAATTATTCTTCCTCTTCCATAGGCATCAGGTAATCCTGTTAATAATCCTACTTTACGAGCTAATTTCATTTGATCTGTATATGCATCAAAAACACCATCATTATGGGTTTTTCTAAATTTTGTAAAATATTTATCAATTTCAGGATTTAATTTATATCCATATGCTTGTAAAGAAGAATGAACCATTCTAATTCCACCATAAGGATTTACTATTCTTTTTAAAGGTTCATCTGTTTGAAGACCTACAATTACTTCATTTTTTTTATCTATATATCCAGCTTCAAAAGAATTAATTCCAGATATATGATCTACATCTATATCTAAAACTTGTTTTTTTAATTCTTTTTTTAATAAATCTTCACATTTTTTCCACAGTTTTTTAGTTTTATCAGTTGGATTAGCTAGAAATGAACTATCTTCTTGATATAATAAATAGTTATTTAAAATAAAGTCTTCTACATTTATTTGTTCACACCAAATTCCTTTTACAAACTCATCATATTGTTTCATATTAATCCTCCTAGTCTATATCTTCAATATCTCTCCAATTGCTTGGAAATCCTATTTTATTTAAAATCAAATCAAGTGGTACAGTGCTAACTTTTCCATCTAAAACATCTATTTCATATCCAATTTCAAAAATTAGTCCTGCAAACTCTTGTTTTGTTAATATTTGTTTCATAATTATAACAACTGCAAATAAATCATTTTTCCCAAATATATATTCATCATTTGTAGTTGGAATATTTAATTGATAGTGATATTTTGTATCATTAATTTCTCTTTGAGTTCTGTGATCGTATAAAATGTCTTCATGTGCACAAAGATTTCTAAAATTAGATAGTAGTGATATATAAGTTGATAGAGTTTCTGGATCTAAATTATATAATTCGGATATATCTATTTGATCTTCTTCTTTTAAAATTCCATAAAATTCTGAAATGATTCCAAAAGAAAGAACCTTTACTAATATCCACATTGGTATATAACCATAGTTTTCTATATAATGAGTTGTTGCAGAATGTTGTCTTCCATTAATTCTCATTTGTCTTTTTACTTTGTTTAAAACATCATAAACTTGTCTTACTTTCATATTATCTTGTGAAAAGTTTTTTGGATTTAAATAATCTTTTTCTTTATAACCATATTGTTTTGACATATTATAACTTATGATTGATTTAATATTATTTTCTATTATTAGAAGATATTTAAACATAATATTTCTAAGACCTCTGTCAAATAAAAATGTTCCATATAATTCATCAAAAGTTGTACCTTTAATAAATCTTACATCATTAATTGAAGTCATAAATAAATGTCTATATCCATTTATAAAAAAATAATTTTCTCTAAAAAGAATATCTTTAGTCGTTAAATCATCATTGATTATAAGACCTTTATCTTTTAATATACTTATTTGTTCATCTAAATTTTTGAATATTTTATTGTTCTTCTTCATATTATCACCTATTATTATAATCATTATAACATTTATTAATAGTAATAGTTAATTTATTTTAGATAGTTTACATAAAAAAGAACTTATTTGTGTATAAGTTCTTAATCTATTATATTAGATAAATTTTTACTAAGTTTTAATATTTTATTTGTTATCTCTTCTGCTTGTTCATTATAGGCTTGTTTTGGTCTAAAATCATTATATTCATTCGTAGAAGAAATCGTATAAGGTATTATTTTTAATTTTAAATCCGTTTTATAATTTGGATTTAAATAAATTTGGAGAATCATCGTATCTTTATCTTTCGGATTTTTGTTTCCGCCAAAGCAGAAATTACCATTTGAATAAGCTATAATTCCGTTATTATATTCTTCTATTCCTTGTAAACAATGTGGATGATTACCAGAAATTATTGATACTCCTGAATCAATCATATAGTGACCTAATTCTTCTTGGGTTTCATTAAATTCATAATTTCCTTCTTCTCCCCAGTGAACAGAAGCGATAATAAAATCAACTTTCAAATCTTTTAATTCTTTTATTTTTTTATCTATATTTTCTTTAGTTATATTAGCATTTTTTAATCCAAAGAATCCTATTTTAGTATTATCTACTTCTTTAACACAAATATAATCGTCACCTGCAAAGTCCATATTATATTTATTTAAAGTATCTATTGTTTCATTATATCCTTCTTCACCATAATCGTGACTGTGATTGTTAGATATATTAACTACATCTACTCCACCATTAATTAATATATTTATATTATCTGGATCTCCTTTGAAATTGAATTGTTTTTCTTGAATGTTGTCAGATGTTGTAAGTGCTACTTCTAGATTAGCTAAAGTAATATCATCATTTTCTAAAATTTCTCTTGTTTCCTCAGTAAAAAAATAATCATATCCGTTTTTCTCTAAAATTTCATTGAAATTGTTTTTATAAGTTGAATCTTCATCCATTCCTATAGTACAATCTCCTAATAAACTAATAATAATATCATTATTTTTAGGTTTTAATTCACTTGATATAGGCATATTAAATTTGTTTGTGTTTGTTTCATAAGTTTTTATTTTTATATTAGAAAAGTCTTTAGCTTCTACTTTATTAGACATTATTAAAAAAGTACTGCTTAGTATTAGAGTAGACAATTTAATATAATTTTTAATATTCATTGATGCACCCCTTATTCGCTATATTATACATTTAATTATTTATTTGTCAAATAAAAAACATCATTTAAAATAATGTTAATTGTTCATCTTTTTCTTTAAATTCATGAAAATATTTAAATATTTCATCATTATTGAAAACTATATTGTTTTTTTTACATTCTTCATAGAAAATTTTCATAAGTTTCTGATTATTATCACTAATTACTTGGTAATTTTCCCCATATCTATTTATATATTTTTCTTTTAATCCTGGGAAGTTTTTATCTAATTGTTCATAGAAATATTCCCTATTACCTTCTCTTAGAGTTAATCCCATATTAAAACATAGAATCCCATATACTTTTGCTTCTATACAGTAATTTAATATTCCTCTTAGATTTTCTTCAGTGTCGTTTATATAAGGTAAAATTGGACAAAGCCATACTACCGTTTTAATGTCATTATCTCTTAGTACTTTTAATACCTCAAACCTCTCTTTTGTAGTGCTGACATTAGGTTCTAAAATTTTGCAAAGCTCTTCATTATATGTTGTTAGAGTCATAGCCACTACACATTTTGAATTGCTATTTATTTTTTTTAATAAGTCTAGATCTCTTAGGATTCTATTTGATTTAGTTTGAATAGTAAGTCCAAAACCATATTTGTTTATTACTTCTAGACATTTTCTAGTATATTGTAAATTTTCTTCTAATTGAATATATGAATCGGTCATTGATCCAGTTCCAATCATGCATCTTTTTTTCTTACTACTTAGCTCTTTTTCTAAAATTAAAGGGGCATTTTCTTTTACTTCTATATCTTCAAAGTCATGTTGCATATTGTAACATATGCTTCTTGAATCACAGTATATACAGCCATGATTACAGCCTCTATAAATATTCATACCATTATTAGCTGATAAAATATGTTTATATTCCTTATAATGCATGTTACACCTCACTTAATATTTCATTTATATTATAACATATTATTAAAAAGAAACTAATTTTATTTAGTTTCTGTATTTTCATTCAAAATCAATTTCATTTTTATCATATTCTTCTTGTAAATCATACATAAGATCAGCTGATAAAACTATTTTTTCTTCTAATTCATCTAATTCCTTTTGAGTTAAATTTCTTAGTTGAATAAGCTCTTCCTCCTCAAGAGATAATAAGTCTCCTAAAGTTTTTATTTTATGGCTTTTATGAAGTATTTTATATGTATTTTTTGAAAAATTTAATTCTTTTATTGGAGTTTCTAAACAAAGTAAAGTTTTTTCTTTTCCGTTTTTTAAATTTCGATATGAATCTAAGACAGAATTAATTTCAAATCTAGGATTTCTTGATAATTCCATCTCTATATATTTTTTACAATCATAAAAAACCCTTTTTAATTCCCTGTATCCTAGGTTTATTATTTTTTTAACTATTTTTTCTTCTAAATCGTATTCGAGTGCTATATCTTTAGGCTTTTTACCTGAAACATATGACTTGATAATTTTAAGATAAAGTCTTTCTTTCATTGTAGAACCTAGATAATCAAATAACTCATCAATGTCTTCTGCTTGAAATAAGTATAAATTTTCTTTTAGAATATTTTGATATTCTATAAATCCATGTTTCATAATGCACCTCCATTGTACTGAATATTATATCACTATATTTTTAAAATGCAATTTGAACAATTTTTAACAAAAAAAAGATAATTTTAAATTATCTTTTATTTTAATTTTATTATGTATTTTTGATAGATAGTCTCATCATTTACATAAGTTTCACTGTCTAATTTACCAAAATTATTTTCTATTATTTTAGAAAAAGCTTTGTTATCTTTTTTAGATATTATAGTTACTTGTTCTAAATCTAGTCCAATACATTTTTGTATCCCTAAATTTAATAACTTAGTTCCATAACCTTTATTTCTTTCACTTGGAATAATTCCACAACCAATATTTCCAGAATAATTTTTTAATCTATCATTTATTAGACTATGCCTAATTGAAATATGACCTATTATCCTATCATCAAGCTTTAAAAAGAAATAACTAGCTTTGGAATAGTCTTTTGGCAAGTCTATTCCACATTCTTCTGTAACTATTTTTGATAGCCATTTTTCATAGTTTTTTTCATCATTAAATTCTGGTAAGAAACTTGCTGAAGAATCATTTTCTTTATATTCTTTTATATATCTTTCCCATTGATTTTTGTCTTCAATTGAAGGAAATTCTAATCTTAATTTTTCCATAATATCACTCCTAAATAAATATTATTTAATTATATAATTTTATTAATTTGAGTCCCATCTTGCATATATTCCACAAGGTAAAATTAAATCATTTTTTTCAATCATTAAGCCTATTTCATCTGCTTCTATAGTTCCGTTTGGAAATTTTTTTAATATAGTTAATTTTAAAATGTTTTCCATAACAGTTTTAGATATACCTGTTGTATATGTATTAATTGTTAAAAATAATGGATTGTCTGTTAGTATTTCAATACATGCGTCTATTAATTCACATATTTTTTCTTCAAATTTCCATATTTCACCAGATGGTCCTCTACCAAAAGAAGGTGGATCCATTATGATAGCATCATATTTACTTCCTCTTCTTGCTTCTCTTAAAACGAATTTTAAACAGTCATCTACAATATATCTAATATTTGCATTTTCAACACCTGATAGAGTTGCATTTTCTCTAGCCCAATCAATCATACCTTTTGCTGAATCAACATGAGTTACATCAGCTCCGGCTTTAGCACACGCTATAGTTGCAGCTCCTGTGTAGGCAAATAGATTTAAAACCTTTATTTTTCTATTCGATTTGCTTATTTTTTCCATCATATAATCCCAGTTCGCAGCTTGTTCTGGGAAAAGACCAGTATGTTTAAAATTAGTTGGACTAACTTTGAAAGTCAAATTATTATATTTAACAGTCCAGTATTCTGGTAGTTTTTTGTTAAACTCCCAGTTTCCGCCACCTTTGTTGCTTCTGTGATAAAATCCATCATAATTTTTCCAATTTTCTGTTTCTTCTATTGGCCAAATTGCTTGTGGATCTGGACGTCTTAAAACTATTCCATTCCATGTTTCAAGTTTTTCACCGTTGCCCGCATCTAATATTTTATAATCTACCCAGTTATTGCTTTTTTTCATAAAATCACCTTTAATTATTATATCAAAGATTTAAGTTTAAAACTAGCTATTTAATATAATAGTTGTTTTTAATTTATTAACGTTTTGCTTTTTGTTATGCACTATGTGACAAAAAAAAGCTAGAAATAAATCTAGCCTATATGCATTATCTTTTACTAAATTGAGGTGCTCTACGAGCTGATTTAAGACCTGGTTTTTTACGTTCTTTTTTACGAGCGTCTCTAGTAACAAAACCTGCTCTTTTAAGAGTTGTTCTGTAGCTAGTTTCAGTTCCTTCATTAGCTTTGTCATATTCCATTAAAGCTCTTGTTATACCTAAACGTATAGCTCCAGTTTGTCCTGAAAATCCTCCACCAATTACTTTAACGTTAATATCAAATGTTTCTTCGTTATTTGTTGCAACTAAAGGTTGTTTTAAATCCATAATATTTGTGTCATATGGGAAAAAGTCTTTTACGTCTCTTCCATTAACTTTAATATCACCTTTTCCTGGAACCATCTTAACTTGCGCTATAGATGTTTTTCTACGTCCAGTACCTGTAAATACTTTCTTAGTCATTTAAAACCCTCCTTAATTCATCTTTAGCTCAATTGGTTTTTGAGCTAAATGTGGATGTTCTGATCCTTCATAAACGAATAATTTTTTATACATTTGACGTCCAAGTCTACCTTTTGGAAGCATTCCTTTAACGGCTCTTTCCAACATTTCAACTGAGTAATGATCTCTCATAACTCTAGCTGTTCTTTCTCTTAAACCTCCAGTGTACCCACTATGGTTATAGTAAATTTTGTTATCTAATTTGTTTCCAGTTAAATTAACTGTTTTTGCATTAATTATAATAACATTATCTCCACAATCAATATGAGGTGTAAAAGTTGGTTTATTTTTACCTCTTAAGATACCAGCAACTTTACTAGCTACTCTACCTAAATTTTGTCCTTCAGCATCGATTACATACCAATCTCTCACTAAAGTTTCTGTTTTTTGCATATATGAATCTTTCATAAATATTTTCCTTTCCATACTATATCGGAAGTAAGTGTTCCCAGTACTTAAATCCAAGTTATAGAAAATGTACCAATTAAAATTATATAAAAATGTAGAGTAAAAGTCAATATATTATTATTGTTTTATATCATTTTTATCAATTAATTAGAAATATAGGGGGTTATAGAGCAAAATGTTTAATATTTCGCTGTTTTAAAGTTTTAAAATTTATTTATTTTTTGCTTTCATGGTATAATTTATTTAGCAATTATTATAGATATTTAAGCACTATATTTTAATTAGCTTATTTTAGGGGTGATTATTTATGAATGGTACAAATCGTAATGCAATTAAAATTGGCGCTCTTGTAGACATTGTTTTAAAACAAGATCAACAAAGCGGTAAACTTACTAGAGGTCATGTTAAAAGGATATTAACAAATAGTTTAGTTCATCATAGAGGAATAAAAGTAATGTTAGAAGAAAATTCTTTTGTTGGTAGAGTTCAAAAAATATTATAGATATTTAAGCATCAAAGTGATGCTTTTTTTGTTGTATGGTGTCAACGTTGCTTTAATTTTTTATGTTAACAATATGTTTACTTTTAAAAATCATAATGGTTTCTCTTGCGCTAATCAAGTAACATTTTGTTAACTGCTAACACAGTTTTTTTTCAACAAAATTTTAATTATTTATATAAATAATTATTTATTAAACAGTTCGTTAATATTAGACTTGATAAACGTTTTGTAAACGTTTCCGTTATATAATGGCTCCTAATTTGTTAATTAATCGTTTACATTTCTTATCAACATAACGTTAAGTTATTGATGTAATATTTCTTTTTAATATTTCTTAAAGGAATTTAAACGGAATAGTTATATATTATATTAAGAGGTGAAAAAATGAATGAGAACATTTTAGAATTAAGTAATTATTTTAAAAAGATAAATGAGATGGGTTGGATTGAAAGTATATCTAAAGGAAGTTCAGGGATTGGTCTGACTTTCGAGCACTTAATTGGTAAAGATACAGATAGTTTTGAAATACCAGATTTCAAAGGAATAGAAATAAAGACAAAGAAGGCTTATAGTTCTTCGTATACTACTTTATTTAATGCAGCACCTGAAAATAAATTTCTTTTTGAAACAAATAGATTAAGAGAATTATACGGCTATCCGGACAAGGCATGTAAACAATTTAAAGTCTTAAATAATGATGCATATGCAAATAAAAGAAATTGGATTGGCTCTAAATTCCAATTTCTATTAAAAGTTAATCGAGATGAAGAAAAAATATTTTTAGTAATTTTTGATTCGTCTGGAAAAATTATTGAAAAGGAAGCACATTGGAACTTTTCCACTATTATTGAAAAAGTTTATAGAAAAATTAATTATGTTGCATTTGTTAGCGCAGATAGAAATTGGATTGATGATAAAGAGTATTTTCATTATAAGAAAATTTCTTTTTATAAATTAAAAAATTTTGAAACGTTTTTAGAATTGATTGAAAACGGAAAAATAATAATTGGATTTAAAATAGGTGTATTTAAATCTGGTGAGAGTATTGGTCAAACGCACGATCATGGAACAGGATTTAAATTAAAAGAAGAAGACTTCGAGCTTCTATATGATAAAATTTCTTTATAAAACTTGGTAGAGCCAAATTAAAAAAAGATATTTTCAAATTCAAGGGGTTGCAGGTAAGCAATAAAAAAAGATCTCATTACTAAGATCTGTATAAACAAGCTGGTCGGAAAAACAGGATTTGAACCTGCAACCCCTTGGTCCCAAACCAAGTGCTCTACCAAGTTGAGCCATTTTCCGAAAAAATGTGGTGCGCTCGAAGGGATTCGAACCCCTGACCTTTTGGTTCGTAGCCAAACACTCTATCCAGCTGAGCTACGAGCGCGGCTATTTAATTTTATTTTAAATTTTTAAATGGTGGCTCCGAATGGAATCGAACCATCGACACAGGGATTTTCAATCCCTTGCTCTACCGACTGAGCTACAGAGCCAAAAACAAAATGGCGGTTCCGACGAGAATTGAACTCGCGATCTTCTGCGTGACAGGCAGACGTGATAACCGCTACACTACGGAACCATTTTGGTTGCGGAGGTTGGATTTGAACCAACGACCTTCGGGTTATGAGCCCGACGAGCTACCGAACTGCTCTACCCCGCGATAACAATAAAATAATAAGTGGCGGAGAAAGAGGGATTCGAACCCCCGCGCCGTCGCCGACCTTCCGGTTTTCAAGACCGGCCCCTTCAACCAGGCTTGGGTATTTCTCCATGCACACATACTGCATTCCAGACTCATAAATGTCCAAAAGTACAGGTACGTGTATAATTATAACAACAATTTTATTTTTTTTCAAGAGATTTTCTTAATTTTTGTATTTTTTTTATCATTATTTAAAATTAATGTCGTAATTCAAGAATATATCATTACTTTTATTGTATAAAAACTCTATTGTTCTATTCTAATTATCTTTTTTAGTTTTAAATCTATAAATTTAATATTAAATATAAAATATGCAATTATTATACCTAATGAATTCAAAATTATATCATCAATGTCAAAACTTCCACTTAGCGTAATTAACTGAGCTGTTTCTATAGCAAGAGATGTAAGTACACCGACTAAGCAGACAGATTGGAATTTTAGTTTATTCTTTAAAAATATATTAAGAAAAAATAACAAAGGCATCAACGCAATTAAATTACCTATAATATTTAATGAGAATACACTGAAACTAGTATACTTAGGAGAATATCTAGCAATTGTGACAAACGGCACTATATTAAATGAGTTTTTCATGTAATATTCAAAATTGTCATAATTAATTGAAAATCCAGTACGTCCATAATTTTTTTCGAACAACACTAGATCAATAAGCAGAAATAAATATATACCGAAAAATAATAAGAAGGTTATTTTCATTACTTTACTTCTTTTTTCAACAGACATATTTTTAACTAATTCAGCACTACCAAAATAAAAGAATAAACATCCTAAAATTAGAAAGAAAATTTTAATAATTGTCTGAATGTTTACCGCGTTTGTAAAATTAAATATTGCAAAAAATAAAAACAATATTGCTGACAATATATATAAAAGAATAGATTTCTTGTTTGATATTTTCCACATGAATTGTCACCTCATTTTTTTGCTACATTTAGTATAATTGATTTCAAATCCTTTTACAAGTTTAAAAAAGAAAAAATTGAACTTATTCAGTTCAATTCAATTTCCAATTGGTGCCTAAGGCCGGACTTGAACCGGCACGGGATTTGACTCCCGCAGGATTTTAAGTCCTGTGCGTCTACCAATTTCGCCACTCAGGCATAATTAATGGTGTCCCGTCGGAGACTCGAACTCCGGACCCTTTGATTAAAAGTCAAATGCTCTACCTGCTGAGCTAACGGAACAAATTTTTCAAAATGGCTGCCTCGGCTAGACTCGAACTAGCGAAATGCCACAGTCAAAGTGTGGTGCCTTACCGCTTGGCTACGAGGCAATTTTAAGTGGTGGAAGGAGATGGATTTGAACCATCGAACCGTAAGGAACAGATTTACAGTCTGCCGCGTTTAGCCACTTCGCTACCCTTCCAAAAAAAATGGTGCCGGAAATAGGACTTGAACCCACAACCTACTGATTACAAGTCAGTTGCTCTACCAATTGAGCTATTCCGGCAAAAAATATTATAAAAATAATAATGGTGGGCGATGTAGGACTCGAACCTACGACCCCCTGCTTGTAAGGCAGGTGCTCTAACCAACTGAGCTAATCGCCCTTGTCCTGTAGACAGTTCTAAATATACCATCTATGATTTTATTTGTCAATACATTTATTTTATTTTTATATTATTTTTGCTTATTTCGTAAATTTTCTTCAATCCAAATCGGTAACTTGTATGCTAAAGTTTTAAATCCAAGTTTTGTTTCAATAATTTTTCTGCGAGGGCTGCTATTTTTTAATTTATAAGGAATATCTTTTATACTTAATGTAATATGGTTATTTTTATCAAAATCTAAAATTTTAACAAAAATAGTCTCATCTATTTTTACATACTCATTTGTATCTCTAACAAATTTTGTTGATATTTCAGATATATGTATTAAACCACTTGTATTGTCATCAAGTTTGACAAATATTCCGTATGGTTCTATTCCACTGACTATTCCTTTTACAACTTCACCTTTTTTATAATTTGTCATAGTCCACCTCTTTAGGAATTATAGCATGTTTTTTTCTTTTTTTAAATAGTTTACTTAATTTTTATTTTGAGTTATAATTAATTTGGTGATTAAATGAATGCACAAGAAAAGAAAATTGTAGAAATAATCGAAAAAATAAGACCGTTTTTAGTTAATGATGGCGGAAATATAGAATTCATCAAATACGATGATGGAATTGTATTTATAAAGATGATAGGAGCATGCGCCGATTGCGAAATGCTTGATTTGACTCTTAAAAACGGTATTGAGGACGCAATAAAAGACGAAGTACCCGAAGTAGTCGCAGTTATAAACGTAGCTTAAATAGCTCGTTTTTTTATTAAAAAAACAGGATTATTTACCTGTTTTTTTATAATTTAATTGATAATTTGCAACATCTAACAATACGTTAACTAATTCGTCCTCAATTTTATTTCTTTTTAAAATCATGTTTTCATATAATTGTTTAATATTTTCTTCTGAAACTTCTTCTTTTTCTTCTACAATTAATTTTGAAATATCAGAGTATTTAGGTTCTGGTAGATCTCCAAATTTCGTTTTTAGTTCATTTAATTTAGAAACTTCATTTGCCAATATCGATGTTAATTCATTTATTTCTTCATTAACTTTAACCAGCATTTGTTCACAATCAACATTTTCCTCGATATTATTTGCGCTAACTTCTGCTGCAGGTTTTTCAGTAATTTCTCCACCTAATATATCTGTAAGATTTTGATCTAATTTGAAAAATTTAGCGTGTCCTACTTTCATACCCTCTAAAACTGAAGTTTGTAAGTCCTCAAAATTTTCTGTTTTATTATCTTTTATATCTTTAATTATTGTTTTAATTACTTTTTGCATGTTTTTCCATTCATCTTCATCCGTAATAGTAACTCCAACTTTTTTACCTAATTCATCCATTACTTTTATTAAATAAAGTTTTATAAACCCTTTTTCATCTCTCTCAAATATTGTATATACTAAATATTCTGTATAATCAAGCTTAAAATATCTGATTAAATATACTTCAGATTTAATATTATTTGCATTGCAAAGCGATATTTTTTCCATATTTATAGCTCCCTTTTATTCTAATACAATTATATCAACATATATGTCAATTTTCAAGTAAAAAAACTTAAATCATATCAGCTTTAAAAGCCAATCACAATTTATGTTTCTCAATATACCGAAAATAACCAATATTATTACAATTAAATATAATAATTTATTGGGTATTTTTTTTGTTATTTCATCTTTTTTTTCAAAAGCCCATATATAGTATATGTATGTGATATAAGGCAATATTATTGGTAGCATTATAAATACAACTGGGTTATATTTGAATGCACTGGTAAAATCTAGTTGGATAATTGAAACAAACATCCTACTGATTCCACATCCTGGGCAATATAATCCAGTTATCTCATGGAAAATGCATTTTATATAAATTCCATTTGTAAATAAGTAGTAATATATTATACCAATTGTTGGTAATACCAGAATTTTTACCACTTTTTTAAGGTTTTTTTTATATGCTTGCGATATCATTTAATTCTGATTGCATTATGCAATAGTTAACAATTTGGAAACCAAATATTCCTAATATTAAATATAAAACCGCATTGTTGCTGCTATTTAATCCTGCATCAAGTTTAGCTTTGTGGATCATTTGTCCAACTTTATAATTCCAATATATTGAGTATATTCCACATGTTACTATTGTTAATAAAAGGGCAATTCCTCCTGATATAGAACTATCTTTGCTTGCATATGACGCGTCATCTGTTATTGTTATAAACCATACAATTCCATATATTCCACAAGTTAGTATTGTTAAGATAAGATTTACTGCTAAATTTCTTTGTACCATTATTTTTCTCCTTCAAAATAGTTTAATTTCATACTTTCCTTAATTCTGCTCATGTTGCTTTTTGCTACTTCTTGAGCTTTTTTTGTTCCTTCAATTAATATTTCTTCTACTAATTTTGGATTTTCAACATAATATTTTCTTCTTTCGCTTATTGGTTTCAAGAATTCATTCATTTCTTCTGTTAATTCTTTTTTACAAGCTACACAACCTCTAGCTCCCACTTTGCACTCTGAACAAATTGTTTTCAAGTTTTTACTATCTAAAAGTTTATGATAATAATAAACCATGCACACATCTGGGTTTGCTGGATCGTCTTTTTTGGATTTGTTAGGATCAGTAATAGCTCCCATTATTTTTTTAGCTACTTCTTCTTCTGTATCAGATAAGTATACTGCATTTCCTAAACTTTTACCCATTTTTTCATTTCCATCTAATCCTTTTATTCTTGGATTAGGGCTTAATAAATGTTCTGGTTCTTTTAGTGTTTCACCATAAATACCATTGAATTTTCTTACTATTTCTCTACATTGCTCTATTAAAGGCAATTGATCATCTCCTACTGGTATTAATTCTCCATTAAAGGCAGTAATGTCGGCTGCTTGACTAACTGGATATCCTAGGAATCCATATGTTACTCCTTCTCCTTCACCACCAAATATACCTCTTTTTTGGGCTATTTCAGCCTTTACTGTAGGATTTCTTTGTAATCTAGCTACTGTAACTAGATTTGAATAGTATACGGTTAATTCAGCTATTTCTGGAATACCAGATTGTAAAAATATTGTAGCTTTTTTAGGATCTATTCCTACAGCTAACAAATCGATTGTTAATTCTCTTACATTGAATCTTACTTTTTCTGGATTATTAAAATTATCTGTTAAAGCTTGCACGTCTGCTATTTCGAAAAACGAATTATAGTCTTCTTGCAATTTTACCCAGTTTTTAACAGCCCCAAAGTAATGGCCTATATGTAGGTTACCTGTTGGTCTAATTCCCGTTAATATTGTCTTCTTTTCCATAAAAATCACCTGCATAAATTATATCATACTTTATAAGAAAAAAGAATCATTATTGTTGATTCTTCTTTTGATATAATTGTTTTTCTTTCATCATGTATTCTGTAATATTTGTTTCTATTTCGTCTAAAGCGTTTCTGTCTATATTTGTAAGACAAACTTCCTCTTTAACTGTATCAATTACAATTCTACCCCAAATCATTCCCATTTTGACTTCTAAGTCATTAAATAGATCTGGTGTAATTGATGTATAGAAATAACCAAATATTAATCTTTTTGATGCCAATAAGATTCTTTTGTTTGTAAGAACTACTGCATATGTGCTAAATAACTCAAAAGGTCTAGAACTTTTTTGAGCTACAAAGGCATAATTAACAGTTTCTCCAGGGTTTAAATGTTTATCAATTACTTTAGCATGTTGTTTTAATCTCCACGCTATAGACATAGAATATTTGCTTTTAAAATTTAGTAATTGTTCATATATTGATGTTTCCATATTATCCCTACTTTCCACAACATTGTTTATATTTTTTACCACTTCCACAAGAACATAAATCATTTCTTCCAATTTTTACTACTGTTTTAGGTGCAGCTTTTTTGATTTTGTTTTGATCAACTACAGCTTCGCCTTTAGCTACTTGTTTTCTTTCAATGTTTTGTCTTATTTCTGATCTAATTAAGAACATTGTTATTTCTTTATCAATTGTATTAAGTAATTCTTCATACATTTTAAATCCTTCATTAGTGTATGCTCTTAAAGGATTTTCTTGTGCATAACTTCTTAGTCCAATTCCCTCTCTTAAATGTGACATTGTATTTATATGTTCCATCCAATGAGTATCTATTACTCTAAGTGAAATAGCTTTTTCAAATTCGTTAGCTAGTTCTATTGGCATAACACTTATTTTTTCATTAAATTCATTTACTACTCTATCAAATATTCTTTGTTCTACTTCTTCTGGTTTTTTATTTGATAGTTCTTGGTGTGTCATTTCTCCTTTTATTAAGTGTTCATTTACAAATTCTAATATTTCTGCTAAATCAGTTTCACTTAAATCAGGGCTTTGTATTAAATGTCCACCTACTAACGAAGTAATGAAATTTTTGATATTATTTAATACTGTTTCATGTATTGTTTCTGAGTCTAATATTTCATTTCTCATTTCATAAATATATTCTCTTTGTTTATTTATTACATCATCGTATTGTAATAGGTTTTTTCTTATATCAAAGTTATTTCCTTCAACTCTTTTTTGAGCTGATTCTATTGATTTACTAAGCATTCCAATTCTAAGTGATGCATCTTCTGCAAAACCTGCTCTTTGTAATAATGCTTTAGCTTTATCAGTACCAAATCTTACCATTAATTCATCTTCAAAAGATACACAGAATTGTGAATATCCTGGATCTCCTTGACGACCAGCACGTCCTCTTAATTGGTTATCGATACGTCTTGAATCATGACGTTCTGTTCCAATAACACATAATCCACCTAGCGCTTTTATTTCATCAGATAATTTAATATCTGTTCCACGTCCAGCCATGTTTGTTGCGATTGTTACAGCACCTTTTGTACCTGCTTTAGCTATTATTTCAGCTTCTCTTGCATTGTTTTTTGCATTTAAAACTTCATGAGGTATATGTGCTTGTTTTAACATATCACTTATTAGTTCACTTGTTTCAACAGCTATTGTACCTACTAATACTGGTTGACCAGTTTTATGTTTTTCTTTTATTTCTTCTACTATAGCTTTATATTTACCCTTTTTAGTAGCAAAAACTAAGTCTCCAAAATCTTCTCTTGATACTGGTTTGTTTGTAGGTATTTGTATAACATACATGTTATATATTTCTCTAAATTCTTCTTCTTCCGTTTTTGCTGTACCTGTCATACCTGATAATTTATTGTACATTCTAAATAAATTTTGGAAAGTTATTGTTGCTAGAGTTTTAGTTTCTCTTTGAACTTCAACACTTTCTTTTGCTTCTATAGCTTGGTGTAATCCATCTGAGAAATTTCTACCAGCCATTAAACGTCCGGTAAATTGATCTACAATTACTACTTTTCCATCTTGAACAACGTAATCAACATCGTTTTTCATTGCATAATTAGCTCTTAGAGCTTGGTTTATATAATGAACTAAATTTGTGTTATTAACATCGTATAGATTTTGTAATTTAAAGAATCTTTCTCCTAATTCAATCCCTCTTTCATCTAGAGTTACTGATTTAGTTTTTTCATCATATAAATAACCATCTTCTTCTTTTAATGTTTTAACAAAACGATCTGCTTCTATATATAAGTTTGCAGATTCAACTCTACCTCCTGATATTATAAGTGGAGTTCTAGCTTCATCTATTAAAACTGAGTCAACTTCATCTATAATAACATAATTAGGTTTTCTCATTACTCTGTCATCTGCTTTTACAACCATGTTATCTCTTAGGTAATCAAATCCTAATTCATTATTTGTTGTATACATAATATCACAGTCATATGCTTCTTTTTTCTCACTATGTGTATTTTCTCTATAGTTTATTCCAACTGTTAATCCTAGAAAACGATAGATTTCACCCATCCAAGCGGCATCTCTTCCAGCTAGGTATTCATTTACTGTTATAATATGAACTCCCTTACCTGTTAAAGCATTTAAATATGCTGGCATAGTTGAAGTTAAGGTTTTACCTTCTCCAGTTTTCATTTCAGATATATTTCCGTAATGAATAGCTAATCCACCTAGTATTTGTACATAGTATGGTTTTTCTCCAATAACACGGTAAGCTGCTTCTCTTGCTACTGCAAAAGCCTCAACTTTTATATCTTCTAAATCTTCACCATTTTCAACTCTATTTTTAAATTCTTCTGTTTTTAATTTTAATTCTTCATCAGTTAATTTTTCAATAACTGGTTCTAGTTCCATTATTTGATCTGCTATAAGTTTAAATTTTTCTAATTCTTTATATTCATGATCAAATACTTTTTTAAAAAATTTCATTTAATCAATCCTTTCATACAACTTCTATTGTATCAAATATATATTGTTTTTGAAATAGTTTATTAATATTTATTTTTGATTATTAAGTGAAATAAAAAAGTTGTGTAATACACAACTTATTTAATTTCTAATATTCCGTAGTTTCCGTCTTTTCTTCTATAAACTACTGACATACAAGAGGTATCTGTATTATTAAATATATAGAAATCATGACTAACCAAATTCATTTGTAAGATTGCTTCTTCTTCACTCATTGGTTTATTTTCTATTATTTTTCTTTTTACTATTGTTTTTGTATCTGATTCATCTTCATTTATTATAAAGTCTACAAATACACCAACATATTCATTTACTCTTTTATTTTGTATTCTTGTTTTATTTTTTCTAATTTGTCTTTCTAATTTATCTGAGACTAAGTCAATCGCTGCATATAAATCTTGATTGTACTCTTCTCCTCTTATTATTGCGTTCTTAATTGGAATTGTAACTTCTATTCCTTGATTAATTCCACGAGAGCTGACAACTACATTAGCTGTTAAATTTTCATGATCTTCGAAATACTTATCCAATTTACCTATTTTGCTTTCAATATAAGTTCTAATTGATTCAGTTATTTCTGTTTTGTTTCCACGAATGTTATATTTCATATCATCATCCTCCTATGGAAATTATAACACACTTTTTTTTAAAAATCAAAATGACATAATTATATCTTTATAACTTTTTTAGCAACCAATCCTTTATCACTTTTATCCAGTAAAAACATAACTTTATCTCCTTCTTTAAGTTCTTTATATTTATTATCTACTATAGCTGAAAAATGAACTAATATGTCCTCTTCATCACTCCATTTTATAAAACCAAAACCTTTTATATTATCAAACCATTTTACTTCTCCTTTAATCATAAATCCTCCTTTTTATATCTTATATTAAATAAAAAAAAACATCTTTAAAGATGCTTTTAAATGTGGATAAAATGGTTTTAATTTACTATTTATTTCTTTTTATATTTCAAGGTAATCTTTTAAACCTTTTTTCTTGTCATTAGCTAACATATCTATTGTTTCTGAATTATTAAATCTTATTGTAGCTTTACCCCAATTTACACTTGTTATTTTAGCTGTATTTACTATACAACTTCTGTGTACCATATAAAATTTAGGCTCTAAAAGTAGTGCTAATTCACACAGTTTTCTACTAACTACAATATCTCCATATGTTGTTTTAATTAAACATTTCTTTTCTATTGGTAATTTTGAAATATAAAATATATCATCAGTATATATTTTGTGTGTAATATGGTTAGCATTAAAAGTAATTACTTTTTTATCATTTACTTTTCCAATAGCTTTTTTTATAGCTTTTTCAATGTTTTTATCACATTCATCAAATTTAGATATATAATCTAATGCCATAACTTTAGCTGTTATTACATCTCTCCACATTTCAGAATGAGATGTTACAAATATTATTACACTATTCCAATCAACTTTTCTTATTTTACGAGCTATATCAATACCTGATACATTACCATTTAAATTGATATCTAAAAGGTATATTTTATTATTGACTGAATTATTTATGGTTTTATCTAATTTATCGCTAAATCTGTCAAACTCCTCTATTTCATACTCTATTTTGTTTTTCATAAATATCTTATCTATTATCTGTCTAGTATTTTTTCTGAATTTTACCTCATCTTCACAAACTACAAAATTAATCATACAACCTCCCATTAACATTATGTTTAAATAATGTTATCATATTATTTTGATTTGTACAATAAAAAAATGCATAAAGCATTAAAAAATTTCATTATTTATTCTGTAGCTTATTTTTGGGTCTTTAAAATTGCTTATATATTCTTCAATTTTGTTTCTATTAAGAAGTTTAGATATTTTTTTATACCCATTAATTATTTCTTTATATGTATCGAATTCTATATTAGTTTTATTTCTTACTATTTCAACTAAAAGTCTTTCTAAATCATATATTCTTATATTAAAACCCATATAAGTTACGTTTTTCATACCAACTTCATATAAATTATCACTCATAAATATTTGTTTTATTTTTTCATCTAATATTTTTCTATCTTTTTGTTTTGTTGACACTTTGTATAATGATTTATTTTTTTTGATTAATCCATAACAAAAGCATGCTGTTTCTAACGTAAAAATAGTGTTAGGATGTTTTTTAGATATGTATTCCAAATAATTATATTCTTTAGTAGTTGAATATGCTCCTTTTTGAAACATAAATAATTTTTTTTCACTTACTAGTTTTTTTATTTGATAATCACTATATCCTTTTTTTTCAAGTTCTTTATATAAATAAATCATATTATCACCAATTTAATTTTATTATATATTTACATTAAAGTCAACTTATACCGACATTTTATTAAATAATAAGTATTAAAAAAATCTTGTAAACAAGATTAATTTTTTTCTTCCATTATTATAGAAGCTCCTACATTAGTTAGTTTTTCAATTATATTTTCATATCCTCTTAAAACATGTTCTACATTTGTAATAGTAGTTTTATTATTTGCTAAAAGGGCTGCTAATACAAGTGATGCTCCAGCTCTTAAATCAGTAGCTTCTACTATTGTTCCATTTAATAAAGTAGGTCCATTTATAGTAGCTTATTGCCATCTACTGTTATA